>ERZ772957.183-NODE-183-length-52751-cov-8.745654_pt1 | contig 52751 bp, 54 predicted proteins | sample MGYA00580682_ERZ772957 | MGnify/ENA primary metagenome ERZ772957 (study PRJEB29015, sample SAMEA2737921) | human oral metagenome | biome: human oral; feature: human-associated habitat; material: dental | place: China | collected 2025 ... | reverse complement strand
TGTACGTTTGAAACGTTTAGCTGATGCGCGGTGTGTTTTTTGTTTTGGCATGATATTTTTCTCCTTTTTCTAACTTCTGACAGATTATTTTTTGTCAGGGATTGGTGCTAACTGCATGAACATTTGACGTCCATCCATTTTAGCTCTTTGTTCAATAATCGCAATGTCTTGCGTTGCTTGAGCAAAGTCGGCTAATACTTTAGCTCCGATTTCTTTGTGAGTAATCATCCGCCCTTTAAAGCGAATAGAAACCTTCACTTTATTTCCTTTTTCAAGGAACTTGCGTGCGTTGCGAAGTTTTGTATCAAAGTCACCTTTATCAATCGTTGGACTGAGACGAACTTCTTTCACAGTAACAACACTTTGTTTTTTGCGCTGTTCTTTTTGTTTTTTCTGATACTCAAATTTGAACTTTCCGTAGTCCATAATTTTCGCAACAGGTGGTTTAGCTTGTGGTTGAATTAGAACAAGGTCTACATTTGCATCGTCGGCAATTGCTTGCGCTTCGCTAAGTGGTTTAATGCCTAATTGTTCACCATCAAGACCGATCAAACGAACTTCACGCACACGAATTTCATCATTGATGAATAAGTCTTGTTTTGCTATGGTTTTCACCTCTTTTTTTATTTTTAGAGAAAAACAAGTGCGGACCTGCTAACGCAAACCCGCACTACATGATAGTATTTCATTTCTGAAACTTAATCCGTAGAGCCAGACAACGTTAGTCGCAAGGCGAGAAGTTCTCACTTCTGCTTTTCTCAACTTTTATATGATACCAAGTTTTGGATTATTTGTCAAGGATTTTTTTAGCTTTTTCTTCGATAAAAGCCACAACTTCAGCAATTCCAACACTCGTTGTATCAAAATGAATGGCGTCGGCTGCTGGTTTTAAAGGAGAAACCGCTCGGTGACTGTCTTTATAGTCCCGCTCTGCAATTTCTTTTTTCAGAGTTTCTAAGTTCGTCGGAATGCCTTTTTCACGATTTTCTTTATAACGGCGCTCAGCTCTTTCGTCAACTGAGGCTACGAGAAAAATTTTTAATTCCGCATGAGGCAATACAACCGTTCCAATATCACGGCCGTCCATAACGATACCGCCTTGAGCAGCAATTTCTCGCTGTAAATCAACCAACTTTTCTCGTACTTCTGGAATTGCAGACACCCAAGAGACATTGTTGGTCACTTCGTTTTCACGAATCGGATGCGTCACATCTACATCTCCGACAAAAACAAGCTGCTCCCCATTTTTATCACGCCCAAAACTAACTGGATAAGTGTCTAATAATGCGACAATTTCAGACCACTTTTCTGCCGATAAATCATTCTTTAAAGCTAAGTAAGTCGCCGCACGATACATAGCGCCTGTATCCAAGTAAGTGTAGTCGAAATCTTTCGCAATAATCTTGGCAACTGTTGACTTTCCGCTTGAAGCTGGACCATCAATGGCGATTTGAATTTGTTTCATTCTATACTCCTATCGAATTTTCACCACATCACCCGGATTGGCATACCAAGCACCTGTCGTCATGTGAGAAGGATTTAAACGCTCCAATTCAGCAATCGAAATCCCTGCACGCGCAGCAATAGCCGCCTCACCTTCTCCAGCTTGAACAGTAAGCGTTCCTTCAGATGATTGGGTTTGACTGCTATCACTTGTTGCCTTAGAAGACTCTGGAACGCTAGAACTTTCACTTGGTTTGCTGGTAGCCTTAGTAGTATAAAAGCCCTCTGTTGCTGCTTTTTTGCTGCTTCCGCCAGTTGATAAATAAATCATCATACCTACAATTGTAATCACCATGATGAAAAAAATAACCGCTAAAATTGTCAACACACGATTGGCCACTACATCGCTCGTTTTTTTACTTCTCGTCAATTCTTTTTCTCCCTTGTCGTAAATATCTTCTTCCCATGGTTCCTTTGCCATGACTTCCTCCTTGTATTTTTTCCAAATTCCGATTACAATATGAATATGAAAGTTACACTCATTCCTGAACGGTGCATTGCTTGCGGGCTTTGCCAAACTTATTCTAACTTATTTGATTACCACGACAATGGCATTGTCAAATTTTATCAAGATGATGAATTGCTAGAAAAGGAAGTTCCTGAAACAGCTGATGTTATCGAAGCTATCAAAAACTGTCCTACAAAAGCTCTTAAGAAAGAGTAGTTTTTTTAGGATGAGCATAATAGGTTTCAAAATAGTCTACGTGGGTTAAGTTGTCCATTAGTTCAACTTCCCCTTTAAAATGGTCATTCAAAGCCAAAGCATTTACAAAATACTTCTTAGGCCACTTACGCATACAAAACGTACGGCCTTTTTCTTTGCCATCAAATAAAAGAGTAATAGAAGTTTTTGTCACTTCCACTTTACGAATTGTTGAAATTTCAATCTTTGAAGGTGTGAATGGATTTGCCGTAGTAATTCTCAAAATCCCGTCATCGTATATAGTGAAATATCTATGTACGCCAATTCCTAACAAGATCATGAAGAGAAAGAAAGAGAAAAGAACTAAAAACGGAACTTCTGAACTCTCAAATAAAAATGCAAAACCTATAAAAATCGGAATGACCGATAAAGACCAATAAATGATTAGAAGAGAAAGATCTGGCTGCCAATGATAACGCAATTGACCAAAAATCTTTATCATGTCTACACCTCCTCTTATATAGTTTATCATAAAAAAAAGAAAAATGGGAGTGAGATTAGACAACAAAAGAAAAAATTAAGGAAGTGAAAGAATAGTAGCTCTAATCCCTTATTAAATTAGTCGAAAATGGCAGATGTGATAGAGATAATCGCCTCAACGAAAATGCAAATAGCTCAAATTCCACTTTCTCAAGATTCAGCCGATAGAGTTAAATCTTATATTTTCATTTTTAATAGATTTCCAATATTTTGAGCTGTTCGGATGAGATTTTCTTCTGCCTTGGCTAGAGTAATAGCTAGAGGTTCGACTTGAGAAATGATTGGGAAAGCAGCTTGAATGTTTTCTGCCGGAAAATCAGGTAAGTCATCGCTTAAACTACCACAAATAGCAATCACAGGAATATTACTAGGCGTTCTTTTGGCTACTCCAATCGGAGCTTTACCTGCCAGACTTTGTTGATCCATTCGTCCTTCACCCACGATGACTAAATCAGCCTTTTTGACATGATTATCAAAATCAAGCAAATCAAGACAAGTATCAATTCCTGAAACAATTTTTCCATGTGCAAATGTTACCAGACCAGCTGCCATACCTCCTCCAGCACCTGCACCAGTCAGTGAAAAAATTGCTGGATTAGCCTGTTTATAAAATGTTGCCATTGCCTGATCCACTTGAGAAAATAGCAGATCGGATAAGCCTTTTTGTCCTCCAAAGACGTATGTGGCGCCGTTTTCACCACAGAGAGGATTCGTGACATCTGTCAAAATCTGAATGTCCAGATTTTCCAAAATTGCAGGAACATTATCAGCTGAAATGCGAGCCACACGCCCCAACGATGCACCTTTTGCTTGAAGCAAATGATTGTCTTTATCGAAAAATTCATAACCCAGTCCAACTGCCATTCCAATCCCACCATCATTGGTAGCCGAACCACCTACGCCAATATAGATTTGCCTCACACCTTCCTTGGATAGATACAAAATCAACTCTCCCAATCCCCTGGTATCAAGAGTCAGAGGATTTCTTTTTTCTGGTGAAATAGAGGCTAAACCAACCAAATCAGCCATTTCAAAGAGAGCTATATCTCCTTTGCGAGCATATTTCATCGAAACAGGTTCTCCGAAAGGCCCAGTTACGATGTGAGTATAAGTGTCTAACTGCAAGGCTGCGATCAAAGCTGTCATCGTTCCTTCACCACCATCTCCAATGGGTAGCAAGTCAAATGTCGCTTCAGGGAGTGCCTTGGAAAATCCTGCTTTTATAGCCTCTGCAACACTTTGGGCTGATAAACTTTCTTTAAAAGAATCTGGTGCAATTAAAATATGCATGACTTAGTCCTCACTTTCTATCTCTTCCAAAAGTTTTATGACTTGATACAAGTCCGTTTGATTGATTTGATACGGCGCTTGTTCTCTCACAAGAGGCTTGGCGTTAAAAGCAATCCCGATTCCTGCCGTCAATATCATTGGGAGGTCATTGGCACCGTCTCCTACAGCAATGGTTTGAGCAAGAGTCAAATTGTTTTCCTCCGCCCATTGTCTTAGCATTGCTTTTTTGACTTCTTTTGTGACAATTGTTCCTAAAACTCTGCCGGTTAGCTTACCGTCTTTCACTTCTAAACGATTAGCTTTTACGTAATCTACATTCAATTTCGCGGTTAATTCGTCTACCATTTCATGAAATCCGCCTGATACAACGCCAACCTTGTATCCACGCTGATGCATGTCTTCTATCAACTGTTGAGCTCCTTTTGTAAAATGAATTTGCTTAGAAACTCGTTTAAAAATTGTTTCAGGAAGTCCTTTGAGCAAGGCCACGCGTTCTATCAGAGCTGTCTCAAAATCATATTCCCCTTGCATAGCCCGTTCTGTAATGGCTGCGACTTGCTCACCAACTCCTGCTGCAGCACCTAGCAAATCAATTCCTTCTTCTCTAATCAAGGTACTGTCAACATCCAGTACCAATAGCCCTCTTGTTTTCACATCATCACCTCATATATTGCTTGTATTATATAAAAAATTGATTAACAAAACAAGTTGCAATAGAAAGAAAAAAGCCTCGTTTGCTGTACAAACAAGAGCTTCTTTACTTTATTCAATACCAATTTCAGTACGTACAATATCTGCAATTGTATCAACGTAATAGTCTACTTCTTCGTGGCTTGGTGCTTCTGCCATGACCCGTAAAAGTGGTTCTGTCCCGCTTGGACGAACAAGAATGCGACCATTGCCAGCCATTTCCGCTTCCATTTTTTCAATCACCGCTTTAATGGCAGGCACTTCCATGGCCTTGTCCTTCATGCTGTTTTCAACACGGATATTGACCAATTTTTGTGGATAAATCGTTACTTCCGATGCTAATTCAGACAAAGGCTTGCCTGTTTCTTTCATTACTTTTGTCAATTGAACAGCTGTCAGCTGACCGTCACCCGTCGTATTATAATCCATGATAATCACGTGACCGGATTGCTCACCGCCCAGATTGTAACCAGATTTGCGCATTTCTTCTACAACATAGCGGTCACCAACAGCTGTAATCACCTTGTTAATGCCTTCGCGATCCAAAGCCTTATGGAAACCAAGGTTTGACATAACGGTTGTTACGATTGTATTTTGAGCAAGCAAACCTTTTTCAGAGAGGTATTTCCCGATGATATACATAACTTTATCACCATCGACAATCTCACCATTCTCATCAACTGCAATCAAGCGATCGCTATCTCCGTCAAATGCTAGACCAAGTGCTGATCCTGATTCACAGACTGTTTCTTGCAATTTTTCAGGATGTGTAGAGCCAACATTCAAGTTGATATTTAGCCCATCTGGATTTTCCCCGATGACCGTCAATCTAGCTCCCAAATCCGCAAATACCTGACGAGCACTCGTTGAAGCAGCACCATTTGCTGTATCAAGGGCAACTTTCATTCCATCTAAATCAAGACCAGTGGACACGAGATATTGTTGATATTTGCGCAATCCTTCTGGATAGTCCATAAGAGTTCCTAAGCCTTCCGCACTTGGACGCGGTAAATCATCTTCTTTGGCATCAAGTAGAGCTTCAATTTCCAATTCACGCTCATCGTCCAATTTATAGCCATCGCCACCAAAGAATTTAATACCGTTGTCAAGCGCTGGATTGTGGCTAGCTGAAATCATGACACCAGCACTTGCTCTCTCAGATTTTACCAGATAAGCAACGCCTGGTGTGGCAATAACTCCGAGCTTATAAACACGAATCCCAACAGACAGAAGTCCAGCTACTAAAGCACTTTCCAGCATTTCTCCTGAAATACGTGTGTCACGTCCTACAAAGACACGGGGTACATCTTTCTCATGCTGGCTTAATACATAACCACCAAAACGCCCTAATTTAAAAGCTAACTCTGGTGTTAACTCCACATTTGCTTCTCCACGAACTCCGTCCGTTCCGAAATATTTTCCCATTTTTTTAAAATCCTTTCAATACTTTTATTTGGATGAGCTCGTCGAACTCGAAGACGAACTTGATGATTTAACAGTAATTTTTATGGTTGTCTCATAAGGAGTAATCACACTTGGCAAAACTGTGCCATTTGCATCAACTGCCTGTAATGGGGCATTTCCTGAATAGTTAGCGGATATTTTTTCACTAGTTGGCACTACCGCTTCTACATGATCGACCTTAGCCAGCGTATCTTCGTCGCTTGTAACAGTTACCTTACTGTCACCAACCGTCACGCGATCAACCATCAACCCATCTGCTAACTGGGCTGAACTGATAGTTGTTTTCACTTCGACTGTCTTGCTTGCTTTCTTGCCAACTTTCACTGTAATCTTAGCTGGTGTGACAGTCGCAGTTAAACCACTAGGTAAATTTTTAATCGCCAAAGGTACTTCTCTCGTTCCTTCTGTAGCTTTTGTCAAATCTGCCACAACCTTGAATTTTCGTGTACTTTCTTGCATTTCACTAGCAAGAGTCACACGATTAGAACCAGTTAACACCACTGATACTTCAGATGAAAAACCACTAATAAAATACTTTTCACTATCGTATTTAATGTCAATTGGAACACTAGGCAAGGTGTTGGTATAGGTTTCAGAAGTTGTTTGTCTAGCATTTGAATTATTTTGGTAATTTGTCGTGGTGGCGTAAATAAATAAAATACCCGCAAAAAAGATGGAAGAAATGATGTACCAAATCTGTTTACGATTTTTCATGTTTCCAACCTCCTAGCACACGATTTCTAAATGGTGATTTTGGTGGTTCATCTGAAATCAGTACTTTCCGCAATTCTGCTTCAAATTCCTCTAATGTCAAATTATGCTTGAAAACTCCATTATGTGTGATAGAGATACCTCCAGTTTCCTCCGATACTACAAAAGTAAGGGCATCGGATACTTCTGACAGACCGATTGCCGCGCGGTGACGTGTCCCAAATTCCTTAGAAATCCCTGTGTTTTCTGTGAGCGGAAGATAAGCGCAAGAAACGGCTATTTTATTGTCTCTTACAATGACAGCACCGTCATGCAGTGGTGTATTGGGAATGAAGATATTGATTAACAACTCACCAGATACATCAGCGTCCAACGGAATCCCAGTTGCAATGTATTCTTGCAAAGTTCTGCTACCTTGGATAGCAACGAGAGCTCCAATTTTCCGCGGACTCATATAATCTACTGCTTTGACAAATGCCTGCACCATTCTTTCTTCTGAGCTAATCGGTGCTGTCGAAAACAAATCGGTAGCACGCCCCAGCCTCTCCAGACCTGTACGAATCTCAGGTGTAAAAATCACAACCGCCGCAATGACCCCATAGGTGATAACTTGGTTAATCAACCAAGAAACCGTTGTTAAACCAATGGCATTGGCAAGAATCTGAGCCAGCACAAACATTAAAACCCCTCGAACGAGAATCATAATTTTAGTGCCAGCAATTGCCTTTGTAAAATAAAATAAAATCCAAGCAACCAGTGCAATATCTATAATATTGGTAACAATACTCCAAGGGCTAGAAAATAAACTAGACCAATATTGGAGATTGGACAATTGCTGAAAATTCATTTTCAGTGTCCTCTCTTTCTCAACCTAAAAACGTTCTTGACTATTATATCACTTTTCAAAATATTTTTCTGTAACCTTCTTTACTTTTTTATGATAAAATATTTCTTATGAAGATAAATACATTATTTGGCAAACTTGTAGGAAAATCCTCCCATTTTGTGTTAAGCAAATTGGGACGCGGATCAACCTTGCCCGGAAAGCTTGCTCTGAAATTTGACAACGACATTTTAAACACACTAGCGCGTGACTACGAAGTAGTGGTAATCACAGGAACCAACGGTAAAACTCTGACTACTGCTCTTACAGTTGGAATCCTCAAAGAGGCTTTTGGCGAAGTTGTGACCAATCCCAGCGGAGCCAATATGATTAGCGGGATTGCGACGACTTTTCTGACCGCTAAAAAAGGAAAATCCGGCAAGAATATCGCCGTACTAGAAATCGATGAAGCTAGTCTCTCACGCATTTGCGACTACATTAAACCGAGCCTCTTCGTCTTTACCAATATTTTCCGAGACCAAATGGATCGTTACGGAGAGATTTACACGACCTACCAAATGATTTTGGATGCTGCTCAAAAAGTTCCTACGGCAACCGTCTTGCTAAATGGAGACAGTCCGCTGTTTAACTCTGTTACTCTCAAAAATCCGGTCCAATATTATGGTTTTGATACTGAAAAAGGTGAGCCAAAGCTGGCTCATTACAATACGGAGGGTATTCTCTGTCCTAAATGTCAGCACATTTTAAAATACAAGCTTAATACCTATGCCAATCTAGGCGATTATATTTGTGAGCACTGTGGCTTTAGGCGCCCTGAATTAGACTACAAACTGACCCAATTGACCAGCCTTCATCACAACAGTTCAGAATTTATCATTGACGGTCAAAGCTATCACATCAACATCGGTGGTCTGTATAATATCTACAATGCTTTAGCTGCCGTTTCCGTTGCTCAGTTCTTTGGAGTTGACCCAACCACTATCAAGACTGGTTTTGACAAGAGCAGAGCCGTTTTCGGACGTCAGGAAACTTTCAAGATTGGAGACAAAGAGTGCACGCTGGTTCTCATTAAAAATCCTGTTGGAGCTACGCAAGCTCTGGAGATGATCAAGCTTGCTCCTTACCCATTTAGCTTGTCCGTTTTGCTTAATGCTAACTACGCGGACGGTATTGACACGAGTTGGATCTGGGACGCAGATTTTGAGCAGGTTTTAAACATGGATATCCCACATATGATTTCTGGCGGGGTTCGTCATTCTGAGATTGCTCGCCGCTTGCGAGTCACTGGCTATAATGCTGAACAAATCAGTGAAGTAGCTGATTTAAGCCAGGTCTTTGAAGAAATTAAAAACCAAGAAACCAAGCATGCCTATATCCTAGCTACTTATACCGCCATGCTAGAATTCCGTGAATTGCTTGCTTCTCATCAAGTCGTCAGAAAGGAGATGAACTAATGGTTTATACATCACTAACTTCTCCTGAAAATCGGGATTATACTTATGATTTGAAGATTGCCCATCTCTATGGCAATCTCATGAACACTTACGGCGACAATGGCAATATTCTCATGCTCAAATATGTAGCTGAAAAGCTAGGCGCTCGCGTTCAGATTGATATTGTCTCACTTGAAGATGAGTTTGATAAAGATTACTATGATTTGGTATTTTTCGGCGGAGGGCAAGACTACGAGCAGACCATTGTGGCACGAGACCTGCCTGCAAAAAAAGATAGCTTAGAGGAATTTATCCATCATGACGGCGTGGTGCTAGCTATCTGTGGTGGCTTTCAGCTTCTAGGTCAATACTACATTGAAGCTTCTGGTCGGCGGATTGAGGGACTTGGAATTATGGGACATTATACTCTCAATCAAAAAAATAACCGCTACATCGGCGACATCAAGATTCATAATGATGAATTTGACGAAACCTATTATGGTTTTGAAAATCACCAAGGACGGACATTTCTATCTGAAGATGAAAAACCGCTCGGCAGAATTATTTATGGGAATGGAAACAACAAGGAAGACCAAAGCGAAGGCGTGCACTACAAGAATGTCTTTGGCTCCTACTTCCACGGTCCTATCCTATCCCGCAATGCCAATCTAGCTTACCGCCTAGTGACAACCGCCCTGAAGAATAAATACGGTCAAGAGATTCCACTCGCCAACTACGAGGACATTCTAGCTCAAGAAGTCCCAGAAGAATACGGAGACGTCAAGAGCAAGGCAGAGTTTGAATAGGGATATAAAATACAAAAGGAGACCAATGATGAAAGAAAGAATGCATTACATTTTACTGTTGCTCGCAATCCTCCTAATCGCTGGACTATCTTTGGCTAATATGCAAAGCGTCACCGTTAGCTTTATTCTCTTTCGCTTTAAAATTCCACTGATTCTCTTAATTTTACCCTCTGTCTTACTTGGAGCTATCACTACTATCCTCATCAGTATGCCGAAGAATTTCTCTCTCAGAAATGAATTAGCCAAAGCCAAAAAAGAACTCAAAAATAGAAACTAGGTTGGAAATCCAACCTAGTTTTTTGAAGATATTCTTAAAAAGTTCGGATTTTACTTTCGGAAACGTCTTTTTTTGTTAAAATCCTCTTGTCCGAAAATCGGACGACATTATTTTTTCAAAAAAGCTTTGTCCGAAACAAGAATGTTCGGAATTTTCTCCAAAAATCTCTTTCCGAAAACTGGACAAAGCCATTTCCCCCTAAAACTTCTCGTCCGCATGTGGAAAATGGCAAATTACTTAAAAGTTGCCTCGTTCTTCATGAAGGACGAGGTTTTTTGCTCAAAAAACTCTCATCCCCATTTGGAACGTTCGAGATTTACTCTCATGGAAGAATTTCTCCGCTTCGGATGAACTTTCTTGACTTAAAAATAGTTCGCTCACACCTGTTCTGCCACTTCTTCCCACTCTATCATAGCTGCTTCCTGCCGTTCAGTCAGCTGGTCTAGCTTTTGTTGAAGCTCCATGAGCTCGCTCGCATCATTGGTTTCCTGCATAGCTGTAGTCAACTCGGTCGTTTGCGTCTCAAGTTCTTCGATTTCAGCTTCTAACTGCTCCAAACGGCGAGCTAATTTCCGAGCTTCTTTCTGTGTTTCTTTCTGGAGTTGGTAGTTGGTGACTGGCTGAGGCTGAGTGGGCTCTGATGCAGTAGCTTTCTCCTCTCTCAAAGCTTCCAACTCTGCTTTTTTCTCCAGATAATAGTCATAATCGCCCAGATAAAGAGTAGAGCCAGTATCAGAAAGCTCGATAATCTGCGTGGCAACGCGGTTGATAAAGTAGCGGTCATGGCTGACAAAGAGCAGAGTGCCGTCAAAGTCAATCAAGGCATTCTCCAACACCTCTTTGCTATCAATATCTAGGTGGTTGGTTGGCTCATCCAGCACCAAGAAATTTTTATTTTCCATAGACAGCTTAGCCAGTAAAAGCCGCGCCCGTTCCCCACCTGACAGCATACTGACAGACTTTTTGACATCATCTCCTGAGAAGAGAAAGGCACCCAGACGATTGCGGATTTCCACTTCTGGTGTTAGTTTAAAATCATTCCAAAGTTCGTCCAAGACTGAATGACTCGGTGTCAATCGGCTTTGGGTCTGGTCATAATAGCCCAGTTCCACATTTGCCCCCAGATGCTCCTGACCACGGATAAAAGGAATTTGTCCTACAATGGACTTGATAAGAGTTGTTTTCCCAATACCATTTGGTCCGACAATAGCTACTGCGTTAAATTTACGAATATCCAGATTGATAGGCTCGGACAACACTTGGTTATCATAACCAATAGCCGCATCTTCTACAGTCAGAACGACATTTCCAGAAGGCTTAGCCGAGCGAAAGGTCATATTAGCAGAACGACTGCCTCTGTCTGGCTTGTCCAGACGCTCCATTTTTTCCAGCTGTTTGCGTCTGGATTGAGCGCGTTTGGTTGTAGATGCCCGAACCAGATTGCGATTGACAAAATCCTCCAAAGCAGCAATTTCCTTCTGCTGCTTTTCATAATTCTTGGCCTCCGTCAAGAGCTTCTGCTCCTTTTGCCGAACAAAACTAGAGTAATTTCCCACATAGCGGTCCAACGAATGCTGGGTCAAGTCCAGTGTCACAGTGGCTACTTTATCAAGAAAATAACGGTCGTGACTGACGATGATGAGAGCTCCGCTATAGTTGCTCAAGTAATTTTCCAGCCAAGCAATCGTCTCTATATCCAAATGGTTAGTAGGCTCATCCAGTACCAATAAATCTGGCTTTTCCAGCAGCATTTTCGCTAGAGCCAATCGAGTATTCTGCCCGCCAGAAAGCTCTTCTATTTTCATCTGCCACATGGACTCGTCAAACTTGAAACCATTGAGAATCGCACGAATATCTGCCTCATAGGTAAAGCCGCCTGCCTGACGGAAATCCTCTGACAAGCGGTCATAGTCTGTCATCAGTTTTTCCAGATCCGTCCCAGTCAAATCCCCCATAGACAGCTCCATCTGTCGCAATCGCTGCTCCTGCTGACGTAAATCATCAAAGACATGTAGCATTTCATCGTAAATGGTATTGGCAGACTCAAAGCGACTATCCTGTGCCAAATAAGACAGGGATATATCCCGCCTTTTATTGACTTCCCCAGTGCTTGGAGCTTCCTCACCAACTAAAATCTTCAAAAGAGTGGACTTACCAGCTCCATTTTTCCCTACTAAGGCAATTCTATCTCGTTCATCCACTTGCAGGTTGATATTATCAAAAAGAACCTCCCCTGCAAAAGAGCGTTCAATCTTATTTGCTTGTAAAATAATCATAAACCTATTATAGCAGATTCCTATCCCAACTGCTATCTTAGAAAACAAAAATGCGGTTCATTTTGACCGCATTTTCATTTAAAGCTACTTAAAATTTCTTGATTTTGCATCACAAGGTAAACACCTAATAGAATAATCAAAACAAAAAGCCCTAATTTGATGATTCCTTTTACAAAACGGATAACCCAAAGAATCATCATCGAACCAATCAACCACATCACAGCTGAATGATTGAAAAATCCTTGAATAGCTTGACTATTTTGACCAAAGAAATTCTGAATGGACACAGGAACATGTTCTCGCCATGCAGCTGTCACTCCAATACGATTTGCGATATCAGAGCCACTTTTCCATAACCATGCAAAAATACTGGAATTAAAGACAAACAAGAAAACCTGCTCTGGGAAACGTCTGATGATTTTAAAGATATTTCTTATCATTTTATGCTTGATACAACTCCTTTACTGCTTGAACATCTACTGCTTGAATCCCGTAAAACGAGCCAGCAGATTGCATGACGGATTTTTCTTCATTGTGCTCCAATCCAATCGCATGTCCCAGTTCATGCTCTGCTGTGTTTACGATTCGCTCATAAGAGTAGCCATATTGACTATTCAATAGATAATAACGATTTAGTCGAACTGTTACATTTGTGAAACGTTTCGTCAATAAATTAGTTTGTGATTCTGCCTCACCTGCGGCACTAACAGTACTACTATTCATCTCTGTAGCCACAATATTGGCTTGATTTTTATCATTTACAATCTGAAAAGTGAAAGCCCCTGTTTGATTCCAAGCACGTATGGCTTCCTGATAAGCTGAGCGAAATGTCTCATCTTGTGTATCTATATAAACCGTAGCGCTTGCTGTGTCCCATCGGACACCAGACGCTTGATGAACATGATTGTCCGATAGCTGTTTGGTCAGGTCTTTCACATTTTGCCCGACGCCTAGCTGACTATCCTGTCCACTTACATATCGATAAATTTGACTGACATCTTGCTGAAGTGTTGTCGAAAAATTGCTTTTAGAAGGACTCATGATATACAAGATTCCCACTAAAAAGAGTGCTGTTAATGCAAGACTATAAACTAAACGCCATATCAAGCGCAACAGCGCCGAAAATATTCGAAATATAAACCTCATACTTCCCTCCTAATCTCAAATGTAAAGAGTAAGTATAATGAGATTCGCTTAAAAATTTCTTAACATAGAGAACTGTAAAAGAAAGAATAAAATATTGACAAAAAAATGTAAATTGCTGTCAAAAAGGGCATCTCTCAAGCAACTTTAGGATAAGCGCTCTTCTACTTCAAAATCAATCGGCAGCCATTTCAGAAATTCTTCTAGTTGTTTTTCCCAATAATACCACTCATGCTTTCCCGGATTATGATGATAGGTGATATCTAAGCCACATTCGCGCAATTGTTTAACAGCTACTTCATTTGCTTGATAAAGAAAATCCTGCTCCCCACACCAAGCGTAAAATTTAGTCTTTTTATCTGACTTCTTTGCTATTGTCGTCAAAAAGTGCTGCTTGACATCAGCTGCTTTCAAATCGCCAAACACACCTTGCCAATAGTTGAGCGTCCCACCTGGAAGTTCCTCTACGTCCACATCATCTAGACCGAGCCCAATAGCGCCTGAAAATGACCCTGCATAAGAGAATCGATCTGTCGTCAAGGCTATTTTATAAGCCCCATAACCTCCCATTGACAGACCTGCAATAAATGTTTTCTCCCGTTTCCGACTCATATTGGGAAAGAAACGCTGCATAACCTCAGGCAATTCTTTTGCTATGGCATCATAATAATTCAATCCATAAGCAGTATTAGTGTACCAAGCAAGATCTGTTGACGGCATAATGACAATTAAATTTGTATGGCGCAGTAAACGCTCAATATTCGTCCGTTTTCGCCACGAATTTTCATTGCCTCCCATGCCGTGCAAAAGGTAAAGAACGGGAATATCCATATCTGCTATCTGACTGGGATCTACTGCATCCGCATCAGGATAGATGACGTTGACACGACGCTCCATTTCTAGTACTGCTGAATGATATTCTATTTCAAAAAATGCCATTTTTCCTCCCTTTAATATAAATGTAAGAAAGGGGGTTGGAACAAACGTCCTGACCCCACGATTTTTGTAACTATATAAAATGTCCTAATTTAACCTACTTAACGCACTTCCATTACAACAGGTAAAATTGCCGGACGACGTTTGGTTTGCTCAAAGAGATATTTCGCAAGATTGTCACGCACCGAGCCTTTCAACTCACTCCAGCCAAAATTATCTTTTGCAAGGTAATCTTCAACTGTTTTATTGATTAAGTCAGCACTCTCACGCAAAATATCACGGCTTTTCTTGACATAAACAAATCCACGTGTATGAACCTTGGCTTTGGAAATAATCTTCTTGTCACGACGGTTTACTGTAATGGCGACGATAAAGATACCGTCTTCAGACAGAACTTTACGGTCACGAAGAACGATATTCCCTACATCACCAATCGCATTTCCGTCAATCATGACATCGCCAGCAGGGACTGCACCAGCAAGTAAGAAATCTCCTTTTTCATATTCCATAATGCTACCGCGTTTTGGAATAAAAATGTTTTCTGGCAACATACCAATTGCCATTGCAGCTTTAGCATGCGCTGCTAATTCACGATATTCTCCTTGAATTGGGAACAAGAATTTCGGCTGCAAGAGGTTTAACATCAATTGCAAATCGCGCTCATTTCCATGACCAGACACCCGCAAATCTTGCGTAATCAATTTAACAACACCACCTGCTTGGTAAATCATGTTTTCTACACGTGCCACCAAGGCTTCTTTTGCGATAGACGGTGTTGTAACAATATAAACCAAATCGCCTTCTTTGATTTCTACATAACGGTGACGTCCGATAGACATCTTGCGCAAGCCATTGATTGGCTCACCCATACGCCCAGTTTCCAAAATAATCAACTCATGATCTTCAAACTTGGACATTTCTTTTGGCTTGATTAGCAAACGTTCGTCCACGAGTGATAATTTCTTCAAGCGAATAGCAGTACGAACGATATTTTCAATGTCAAACCCCGTCAGCACAACACGACGACCTGTCCTAGCAGCAGCTTCAAAAACCTGTTGAATACGAGAAAGATTGCTTGCAACCGCCGCAACAATCACGCGCCCTTCCCAATCACCAATCGTATTGCTAATTTCTTTTGCAACTTCGCTCTCACTTGCCACTTGAATCGTACTATCCGCATTTGCAGAATCACTAAGAAGAGCTAGAACGCCTTCACGACCAATTTCTGCCAAGCGAGCAAAATCTGTTGCATAAGACTGACTAGCCGTTTGGTCGAACTTGAAATCACCTGTGTAAACAATATTCCCTTCAGACGTTTTCAAAACAATCCCTAAACTCTCTGGAATAGAGTGCGTTGTTTTAAAGAAAGATACAACTGTACCTCCAAAATCAATCTCTGTGTCTTCATCAATCACATGAAAATCATTGAACTTTTTGACCGTATCATTTCCTTTGACAAATAACTTAGCCAACTCAATCGTCAATTCTGAGCCAAATACAGGGACTTTCGTTTCAGCAAGTAAATAAGGCAAGGCACCAATTGCATCCGCATGCCCGTGTGTCAAAAAGACCCCTGCAATACGGTCCTTATTTTCAAACAAATAGTCCATATTTGGAATAACGAAATCCACACCAAGCTGTTCATTTTCTGGATATTTTAATCCAACATCCAGGACGAAAATAGATTCATCCACTTCAGCGATGTAAAGATTTTTTCCATTTTCACGTACACCGCCCAAAGCAATCAATTTAATATTGCTCATTGATTCTCCTTTTCAAATTTTTTTACTAACGGTCCTTGGAATCCCAAGTCGAATTACAGTTTTGCAAATCTTTTGCATATCTAATTTATTATACTACTTTTCATGATTTTTTTCAAAGAACAGAGCATACAAAAACTCCTAGTTACTGTATACCTACAGAAAGCTAGGAGCCGTCTCTATTTGCTAATAAGTGATAGATAGACTTTCAGAAAGTAATTATCTGAAAAGAGATTCTTATGATGATTCCATCGTTATTTTATTAAAGAATGATTTTCTTGTCCACAATATATCAAAAACAAGTTTTTTCATCTAAAACAATAGCGGTTTTTTTACTAAGCATGAAAATCATTAAAAAGCTTCTACCGACTGCATCAAATAACATTCTTATTTATTCTTACTTTGCGTTCTTCATACGCGATGCAATTCTACAAACCACTACATGACATCTTCAGAAATATTTAATCAAATACCTCCAATTAAGAAAAACAATTAGCAAATAGAAACTAATACATCATAAACGATTTAAAATATGAATGTTCCGATACCCATTGGAATCAGCCCTTTCTTATCTTTCTTTAATTATATTGTACACCTTCTTTTTTAAAAAAGCAAGCGTTTACATTCATTTTTTTAAAATATTTTTTACAAATGAAAAGAGGCAGAATTAACCATTCAAACCTCTTCTCAATGTGGATTTTTATGCCCGTACTGTGACACTTGTACCGTCTTCTTTATAAAGATTTATCAAACCTTCTTTACGACTGCGTACCATATCACCTGGATAAACCGGATGTGGCAAGGAAATCGTCAACAGTTCCATCGGATTTGGAGCCCGATCAATTTTATTTCCATCTGAATCATGTAAATCTGTAATGACTGCGTTAAAATGACGGAAACCAGGGCCATAAAATTCAACCGAGTCGCCCTCATTGATGACATTTCGTTGCCGAATAGTCGCTGTTTGCGTATCAGGGTCATAAGCCACCACTTCTGCCACAAATTTATATTGCGGAATTTTGCGTCGTGCTCCAAAAAGCTGCTCATTTTCAGTCGGTGTATGATAATAAAATCCCGTTGCCAACTCACGCTGCGCAACTTTCCACATTTCATCTACTAAATCTTGCTTGATTGCTTCAAACTTCTCAGGGCTTTCAAGATAAGCATCTACTGCCGCCTTGTAACAATTTGAAACAGTAGATACATAGTGAATAGACTTCATGCGTCCTTCAATTTTCAAGCTGTCTACTCCATTTTCAATCATATCTGGAATATGGTCAATCATGGACATATCCACAGCCGACATAGAAAATTCTTCTGGAATTTCGCCTTTTAAGCTCTTGCGCTCTTGTCCAAAGGGCATATCGTAGAGATCATATTTCCAGCGGCAAGATTGAGAGCAGCCCCCACGATTGGCATCCCGCATGCTCATATGATTGGACAAAGTACAGCGCCCTGAGTAAGAAATGCACATAGCACCATGAACAAAAGCTTCAATCTCCACATCGGTGTGTTTGCGGATTTCTGCTAGTTCTTCCATAGAAACCTCACGCGCCAAAACGACACGTGTCAACCCCAAATCTTTCCAAAATTCTAAGGTTTCATAGTTTGTTGCGCTAGCTTGTGTTGACAAGTGTACTTCCAAACCTGGCGCTTCTGTACAAGCAATGGCAATCAAAGCTGGGTCAGATACGATAACGGCAGAAATGCCAATATCCCGCAAAGTGCGGAACCATTCCCCAGCTCCTTCTTCATTGCCTTCGTGGGTTACCATGTTCGCAGCCACATAGACTTTTGCGCCATGTTCACGAGCAAATTGAACACCCTCTTCCATTTCTTCAAACGTAAAATTTCCAGCACGACTGCGCAAACCATAGGCTTGTCCGCCAATATAAACAGCATCCGCTCCATAACGAATGGCGACTTTTAATTTTTCCAACGTTCCAGCAGGCGCCAGAACTTCTGGTCTTTTCAAAGTTTTTGTCATATTCTCGCTCTTTTCTAAATTCTAATACTTAGCCTTTTTATTTTATAGCAAAAAGGGCTTGAAAGCAAGCTAAAGTGGCAGATTGTGAAAGATAAACTAGCAGTCACAACTTGCGACCACCTGCGTCCCTTATTTCACCTGATCTGGATCATATTCATAAAATCCAGTATCCAAGAAACGATTCTTTGGATGCAATTGATGAACCTGCTCATCCAAAAGGAAAGCCTGATCATGTGCAAATTGATTGGTCTCAATCAACTCACGTGCTTGCACAAAGAGTTGCGCAATTTCAACAAAATTGTGTCCCGGCGTATAAATCCCTTCTAATTTCCAATGTGTAAAGCCATGTTCTACCAACTCTCCAAGTTTCGTCATCATATCCAAATCATTATTTGCAAAAATATGCGTCCCATGATTGTCCTCAAAAATAGAATAATGGCTATCTGGGTCACTCGGCTCTGCAAGGAATAAATCACGCTCACGACTCTTTTCGTCATCAATATGAGTGAAATTATAATAATTTTGCAAAAGCGGACGCTTAGAGTGATGAATGACGCTAGCACCATAAACCAAAATCTCAACAGGAATTTCTAAAATATCTTGCATTTTAAATAGTTCAGCAGATGGGATTTCACGCGCTAGAACTGCCTCAGAAGCGCCAGCTTTTTGCCCCCAGAAGTTCACCTGACGACTGCTGGCAACCATAGTCGAGGCATCATAAATCGTCTTAAACGGATAACCGTCACGTTTTAACACATAAAACACACCAGCATCTCCCACAGTAATATAATCCGCCTGAATATCCACTAAAAAATCAAGAAATGGCTTGATTTTATTCATCATTTCCTGATGCATCAAAGCATTGACAGCAACTGTCAACTTTTTGTCTGCCTCATGTACAAGGGCTGCAATCTGCCGCAATTCATCATAAGAAAAAGTATGGGGTAACCGAAGACCATACTCCTTTTCACCTACATAAATGCGATCTACGCCTGCTTCTAAAAGCTCTTTTACTTGTTCAACGCTCTCAGCTGTCGCTGTAATGATAATCTTTTTCATAGCAAAATTATAACATATTTTTGATTTCTCTTCTATTTTTTAATTTGAAAAGCATTTTTAGCCTTTTTGTAACCGTTATGTAATATTTATCTAATTAAAATCATGATAAAATGAGAGAATACTGTAAGGAGAGAGAACATGACTGCAAGAAAATATCAGTCCTATCAAGAGGACTACACCTATCCAGAATTAGAACAAGAACAATATCCCCTTTATCAAGATTACATTCCTGAAGCAAAAACGAATCCAAACCTGAAAGAATTACTATTTTTCGTGAATATTGCTACATTTTGTATCTTGACAGCTTTGTTTAGCTTTTTATTCTTGTCTATTAAAATAAACACTTTCTTAGCTTTTGCTTTAGCAATTGGTGTTAGTTTAGTCTGTATTAAAATGCAGCAAGCATTTATTCGTCAGAAAAGAAATAAATAGTTTTGAAATTAAAGCGCCTTGCAAATAGGCACTATTTTTGTCGTGAATTGTTGTGATGTAAAATCGATTTAGTTAAAAAGATAAAAAAATTGAGGTGCTAGTCCTCAATTTTTTTGTCTTCATTTTCCGATTCTTGGTTTTCTGTCAAATCAATGACAATATCCTCGGAAGTAGGCTCATTTTCTGCTGATTCAGGAGCAGATTTTTTAAATTCTTCTGGTGAAATCCCTTCTGACTCCATTTTTTCTTTCCATTCTTGAAATTTCTCTTGTGAGAAGTCAACTACTTGTTTCGTTGCTTCTTTCACAGAGTCAAGAATTGTTTCACCTGTAATTTCTCCGCTCTCAACCTTTTCTTTGGCTTGGTTGACTGCTTCTGCAGCTTGATTAGAGAAATGATTGGCTTTTTGTACTACTTGATCTTTAAAATCATCTGGATTTTCTTTGACCTCATTCATGAAATCAGAAACCTTAGCTGTCACTTCTTTTCCTTTTTTACTTGTGAGAAATACCGCTGCAGCCGCACCAGAGATTGTTCCTAAAAGGATAGATGAAAATTTACCCATAATAAACCTTCTTTCTTATTTTTTAAATAGTTTAGTAACCATACGTAAAGCCGATAAAGTTGCACCAGCTTTGATACTATTTTTTCCTGCTGCAGCAGCTTTTTTGCTCAAATGACGAGCGGAATCATTCAAATCCGAAACGGACTCAGATAAATCTGCAACTGCAGTGAAAAGCGGGTCAATGGTTATCATTTTTCCATTAATATCATCTGCTAAAACATTCACTTTGGTTAACAATTCATTGGTTTGATAGAGTGTCACATTGACATCCGTTGTCAATACCTGAATTGTTTTTTCTGTTTCATCAACGACAGTTGAGATTTTCCTGACTAAGAAAATCGTGTAAACAATCAAAGTAATCAAAGCAAGGGCCACTAAACTATAAGCAATTTCAAGCATTTTTCTTCTCCTAACTTTTTAATAATAAGGGGTATCTTTTTTTCTGCGTTGGTAAATGACGAGAATGATTCCTGCAACCACTAGAACAGCAGACAACCATTGTGACACACGCAAGCCCGCAAACATGAGACTATCTGTTCGCATACCTTCAATCACCATGCGACCTATTCCATACCAAATAAGATAAAATCCAGTCATTTCCCCACGTTTGAGGAAATTTTTCTTTCTTCTCGCAACCATCACTAAAGCAAATCCTAACAAATTCCAAACCGACTCATAAAGAAAAGTTGGTTGTCGGTAATGACCATCAATGTACATTTGGTTGCGCATAAAACTTGGTAAGTAATTTAGACTTTTAACAACCGCTCCGTAAGCCTCTTGATTGAAGAAATTTCCCCAGCGTCCAAGACTTTGGGCAATCATCACTCCTGGAACCGCAATATCTAAAAAGTCTAGCGTATTGATAAGCTTTCTTTGTGAGAAAAAATACAAGACAATCGCTCCGGTGATTAAACCGCCATAGATAGCAATTCCTCCGTGCCAAATGGCAAAAATCTCAGCAGGATTTTTAGCATAATAGCCCCAATCAAAAATGACATAATAAATGCGAGCTCCAACGATTGCTAAAGGAAACGCAATGAGGATAAAATCAAGAATGTCATCTGGAATGATTTTCTTTCGCGGCGCTTCACGCATAGCCAGATAAACAGCTAAAACTAAACCTGTTACAATACAAATCGCATACCAGCGAATACTTAGAGGTCCTATTTTAAATGCAATTGGATTAATCATGAGACACCTCATTCTCACTAATGAGATTGGTCAAGCGTTCCTCAAAAGTCTTCGTGGCATCAAAGCCCATCTCTTTAGCACGGTAATTCATCGCTGCTGCTTCAATCACCACCGAAATGTTGCGACCCGTTTTCACAGGAATACGAATCCTTGGAATGGACACACCTGATACTTCAAACTCTTCACCATTATTTCCCAAACGGTCAAATGTTTTATTGACATCATAATTTTCCAGATAAACAGCCAATTGAACCTGTGATGAATCCTTGACAGCACTAGCTCCATAAAGGCTCATGACATCAATAATCCCAACACCGCGTATTTCAAGTAAATGGCGCAAAATTTCCGCTGGCTCGCCCCAGAGAGTCATTTCATCTTTTGCGTAGATATCTACGCGGTCATCCGCAACTAAACGATGTCCCCGTTTCACCAGTTCTAAACCAGTTTCGCTTTTTCCGATTCCACTATCTCCTTGAATCAAGACACCCATTCCGTAAATATCCATTAAAACCCCATGAATACTGGTTCGCTCAGCCAAACGCGAATCCAAATAACTTGAAATCTCACCGGATAAACGACTCGTTGGGGTGTGACTGCTGAGAACAACAATTTCATTTTCCTTTGCAGCCTTTAACATCTCATCGGGAATTTTCAAATCACGCGCCACAATCATAACAGTGTCTCGTTCAAACATTTTCCGTAAAACCTGATAGCGATTATGGGACGTCATCTTCATCAAGTAAGACCATTCTTTCATGCCCATTAGCTGGATACGCTCTGGGGTATAATAGTCAAAATAACCTGTCATTTCAAGTCCTGGACGGGAAATATCAGAGGTCGTAATTTCTCTTTCCAACATTTTCTCGTCGCCATAAACCACATTTAACCTGACTTTTTTTAATAGATCTTTGATCTTTACAGTCATATTCTTCCCCTTTGATAGTTTCTTTTTCTATTATAGCAAATTTTGAGATTAAAGGAGAGTTTCATCCTTGATTTTGCAAAGAAAATGGATGCAACCATATATAATATATAGCATTTACTACTTCTCTGACTGGAGCATTTTTTCTACAATTTGTTTTTGATTTTGAAATAAAGGATAACGATTCATAAAATAACGGAGTTCACTAGGTTTCAGCCAGATGTGGCTATCCGTTTCACCTTCTTGATATTTCACGTCTTTCTCTGTGACGATTGCCTCATAAAAATCAAAATGGCAGTGATCTTTAGGTGAAGTCGTCTGCTCAATCAGTTGTATTTTTCTAGGAATCAGCCCAGTTTCTTCCTGCAATTCACGATAGGCTGCGGTCATGCTATCTTCACCAGCCAACACACTCCCTCCTGCACCAAACTCATAATAATTAGGATGAATTTCTTTTTTTGGACTGCGGTGCATCAGGAGAAATTCTCCATCTATATGGCGAACGAAGACATTGACACAAAGGTGATACTGCCCTTCCGCAATTGGTTGACCTCTCTTTAGAAAATCTCCTTGTCGCTCTCTTTGCTCATTATAAGCATCCCAATATTCCATTTCTCCTCCTCCCAAAATAAAGGAGTCCATTGTCCGAACTCCTTTCTAGCATATATAACCAAACGCTTGCTCCAACACACTCACCAAAACCAGCCGTCATCTTCTTTGATTGCTTCTGCTTCTTTGCGCTTACGAGGTCCTGTTCCATACATTTCTTCTTCTACGTCTTCCTTGTAAGGCATCACAGATGATAAAATGATGTAGATGATAATCCCTAAGCCCAAATTAGAAATGGTAAATAAAACGAATAAAAAGCGAACAAGCCCTACATCTAAACCAAATTTGTCCGACAAACCAGCCAAGACTCCTGATACAGCGCTATTTCGGCGTAATTTATAAAATTTTGTTTTCATAATCATTTAGCCTCTTTCATTGATACTAAATCTAGTGTAGCACATTTCAGTCATCATGCCATCCGTCCCTAGGCGGATTTCTGATTGTTTCGCGAAAATAGTCATTAAGACTGCAACTGTCTGATAAAAATGAGTTTCCCTTGACAATGTCCGCAGCAATACCGCTCAGTATTGATTCGTCTTTTTCTATGATATTGTGCACGACAATGCAAGCATTGATAAACAAGCATTTTTGCAGATGATTGGCTTGATAAAGTAGGCGCATAGCGCAAACCGTCCACGGATTTCAATAATTGCTTGAAATCTCGATCCTTATGTCGATAACCTTTCTTTTCAAAGTAAAGATGATAATGGCACAACTCATGCCGCACAATTTTTCGGAAAGTTTCTAAACCAAACTGTTCATAGATTTTAGGATTAAAATCGAGATGACCATCCTTTGTAAAAAAGCGTCCACCTGTTGAGCGAAGACGCTTATTCCAAGAAGCCGTATGTCGAAATTCTTTGCCAAAATCTTCCAAAGAGACTTGTCTGACATAGTTAGTTAGATTCACGCGGTGCCACCAAGGAAAGATTGACCTTTTCTCTTTCTATATCCAATTTGTCTACCCAAACGGTTACCAAATCACCAACAGAAACAACTTGACTCGGATGTTTGACATAGCTGTTGCTGAGCTTAGAAATGTGAATCAAGCCATCTTCGTGAATGCCAATATCGACAAAAGCACCAAAATCAACAACATTGCGGACAACGCCTTCTAACTTTTGCCCAATTTGTAAGTCCTTTATATCAAGGACATCTTGACGCAGAACCGGTGCATCAAATGAATCACGCATATCACGACCTGGCTTGAGCAAGTCTGCAATGATATCCTTAAGAGTAGCTTCTCCCAAGTCCAAATCTACAGCAACTTTTTTGACATCTAAAGACTGCAATTTTTCTTGAGCGGCTTGATCTAAGTCCGTAATTGCAAGCATTTGGAACAATTTCTCAACAGCTGGATAACTCTCTGGGTGAACACCTGTATTATCCAAAACATTATCACTTTCGGGAATCCGTAGGAACCCTGCCGCCTGTTCAAATGCTTTAGCACCCAGACGAGGAACTTTTTTAATGGCATCGCGCGAGCGAATCATGCCTTCTTCTTCACGATATTTGACAATATTTTCAGAAATAGTTTTGTTTAACCCTGCCACATGCGATAGAAGAGATGGGCTTGCGGTATTGATATTAACGCCGACTTGGTTAACAACGGTATCTACGACGAAATCCAAGCTTTCAGATAATTTCTTCTGGCTAACATCATGTTGGTATTGACCGACACCGATTGATTTTGGATCAATTTTAACTAGCTCTGCAAGAGGGTCTTGCAGTCGACGTGCGATAGAGATAGCCGAACGTTTCTCAACGGTCAAATCAGGAAATTCATGCCGCGCTAATTCGCTAGCTGAATAAACAGATGCACCACTTTCATTTACAATAACATAGCTGACATTGGGATGAGTTTTCAGCACTTCAGCAACAAACGCTTCGCTTTCGCGACTAGCTGTTCCATTTCCAATAGCAATGATTTCAACACCAAATTGGTCAATCAAGTCTGATAAATCTTGCTTAGAAGCTTCAATTTGTGCTGCTTTTGCCGGTGGTACAGGATAGATGACCTGCGTTGTCAGCATTTTCCCAGTCGCATCTACGACTGCTAATTTTGCTCCTGTCCGGAAAGCTGGGTCAAATCCTAGTACCACACGTCCCTTGAGCGGTGCAATCAAGAGCAGATTTCGAAGATTATCTGAAAAAAGCTGAATCGCACCGTCTTCTGCAGTCTCGGTCAATTCTGCCCTAATCCGACGTTCCATAGCTGGAATGATTTTCTTTTTCACTGCTTGCTGGATTGCTTCATGAATGTAGTCATTTTTGAGCTTAAAGCGCACTTCAAAAAATCGGATAATTTTATCTACATTGTGCTCAAAGCCAACTTTGAGAATGCCTAACTTTTCACCACGATTCAGCGCTAAGGTGCGATACCCCTGCATATCCGCGATTTTTTCGGAAAAGTCATAATAGATTTGGAATACTTGCTTTTCGTCCAAATCGGCGTCTTTCAAAGTTGAAATAATGCTTGAATTTGTCAGCATTTCATGATAGGTCCAAGCACGCAGCTGCACATCTTCTGAAATGGCTTCCACTAAAATATCTACAGCTCCAGCTAGAGCTATTTCTGCTGTCGGAAATGTTTCGCTAGTTAAGGCAGTTGCTTCCTCTTGAAGATTGGCAGCATTTTGTAATATGAGTCGTGCCAAGGGAAAAAGTCCTGCTTCACGTGCAATCGTGGCTTTTGTCCGACGCTTTTCTTTATAAGGAAGATAGAGTTCCTCCACATCAGCTAATTTTTCAGCTGCTTCAATAGCTGCACGTAGTTTTTCCGTCAGTTTTCCTTGCTCTTCAATCTTCGCGAGCACCGTTGCCTTGCGCTCTCTGAGGTTCGTCAGACTTTTATCCAGATCAAGAATAGCCTTAATCTCTACCTCATCCAAATTCCCTGTCATTTCTTTCCGATAACGAGCGATAAATGGGATTGTGTTACCTTCTGCTGTCAGTTCCAATACTTTTTCAATTTGCTTCTGACTAATCTTTAAACTTTGCGATAGTTCGATAATATTTGTTTCCATAAAGAATATTATACCATACCTTATCCAGCAGTCCAAATACAATTGTCTCTCTGGCTACTTTCTTCTTTCGCCATTATTTTATTCATTTGATGAATTGCAAGAATAAGTGCAATTTATCATTCTAAAAAGTAAAAGAGTCCTCAAGCAGGACTCTAAAAACACTGATAAAGATGAATTATTCATCAGATTATGTACTCAATCATTGTAACAACTCAGTTAAATACCCTCGCTTCATCATCTCCAGATTAAATACATTTGGAATATGAGCAAAAGCTTCCGCAAGAGGTAAGTGTGCCGTTTTCCAGCCCTGTCCATCTGTTACCCAGACAAAGTTCACATCATCTGTTGAACTTTCAACAAACTGGCTTAGTTCTGTGAATTCTCCTGCAACAGCTTTCAACTTACTACCACCTCCACCATAATAGTTCGTTTCTATTAACCACAACTTTCTATTTTGGGGAGAAAAAACGGCTACATCAAAACGTCTCTCGGATTTATCAACTGGAACAGTAATTCCCCAATTTTCCCTAATATAAGCCGCTGTCGCCTGAGCTTTAAACTCCAAACCATATTTTAAACAGACTTTCTCTACACTACGCTCCAAAATGCCTTCCATAGTTGTTCCGCTCCGATTTTTTCGAGCGTTACTGTCTAAACCAGCTTCAACACCATATACATAATCCACCAGTGAGCGATTAGCTTCATATTGTAGAAAATCAAGCAGGCCAGACTGATCAACAAACTCCACATAATCTTCTATTTTCTCTGTTTCAATTTTTTTAAAATTAAGCTGATGGAAGGACATATTGTCTTCTTCATCCAGACTCAAAACATCTAAAATTTTGTCTCTACTAGCAATCAGACTAGGAATTGCCCTCAACAAATCAGGTTGTTTTCTGAACAAATCAAGAGCTGTTTGGTAGATATCATCTTTTCCAATCAGATAATTAAGTGTATGCAGTTCCAACTCAAATTTCTTCGTCTCTCTTTCTACTTTCTCCCAGTTAACATAGTATTTTGGTGTACGGTTGGTGACAGAGAGGGTGGAGAGAAAATGGCCCAATCTTTCGTCAGAGTTCAATTGTAAATAAGATTCAAGATTCATTTTTTTCCTCCTCAGGAATTGGTAACCCTAGTGCATCTAACGGAATATAATTAAAGTAATAACCGCAGCCAACATCAATAATATAATTTAGTGTATCTTGATAGCTAGGCTTATCAAACCATTTTTTATCTAGCAAATAGTAATACTTGACTTCTTTATTAAGTGGGGCAAATAATTTTCTATACTGCTTTAACTTAAAATCACAAGTTTGTAATTTTTCATCTACACTACCTGTAGTACTTTGAGTTTTTTTCTCAATAATAAAAACAGTATTATTGTTAATTACAAATATTGAATCATCTGGTAAAAGTTTTTTTGAAATAACTTTATTATAATCAAACTCTAGCTCATCAAAATATCGATACAAGCCATATTTCTGAAATATCTCACCAACTTCTTCTGAGTTGAAAAAAACTTTCCATCTAGCCTGCTTTTGTCGAAGTTTATTCCTAATTACACCATTTTTTAGGTATCTAATATCGTAGTCATTGGGTTCAACAATATATCCTTGTTGTTTAGCAATAAAAGTAGGTAAATCCGTTTTTAGCTCAAAAGCAAGACCCGTCCTTGTATTTGCTCCACCGACACCATCTTTCTTCATCACTCGGCCTCCAATCTTCTTTTTGCTATTTCTAAATAATCTTGTTCTGCATCAATACCAATGAACCGTCTGCCTAGTCTTTTAGCCACAACCCCTGTAGTCCCGCTTCCAACAAAAGGATCCAAAATGTAATCACCTTCTCTTGTACTAGCTAAAATGATTCGCTCCAATAAATACTCCGGTTTTTGAGTCGGATGTTTACCAGCCCATTTTTCAGCTTTTTTTGTCAATGAGCCTGTCCAAACATCTTTCATTTGTTTTCCACTGTTGATTTCCTTCATCAAATCATAATTGTAATAATGTTTGACTTTTTTATCATCTTTCCTAGCCCAAAGAATGGTTTCAGTAGAATGTGTGAAATAACGACAAGATAAATTAGGAGCGGGATTGGTTTTCTGCCAAGTGATATTATTTAGAATCTTGAACCCCTCTTGCTCCAAAGCCATTCCGACCGAATAGATATTATGAAAACTACCCGAAATCCAAATAGTTCCATTAGGTTTAAGTACTTGTTTAGCTAACCTTATCCATCTGCGGTTAAAATCGTGTTTTTCTTCTAAACCTGATACCTTATCCCACTCCCCCTTATTTACAGAAACAACATTTCCACCTGAATTGGAAAAACCACCATTACTTAAGAAGTAAGGTGGATCCGCAAAAATCATATCCATGCTTTCTGGCTTCATTTTTGATAAAAAGTCAAAGGTATTTGCATGAACCAGAATAGCCCTATCCTTATTATAGTATGGTTTTGTCATTAAAACACCTCCATACTTATATTCGTAATTATTCATAATTTGTTACTATTATTTCTGAAATTTTTCCTCGGCTTGATTTTTTAGCACCATTCGTTCGTTGGGCTTCGACAAAGTAGATATTAAAATCCTTGTATAATTCCTCAGCTAAGGGACTAGAAGAGTTTGAGAGCATGGCATAGACCCCTCTATCAGTTAATTCCTTAAAGGTATCCCTCAAGCGAACTTGTTCTTTATAAGAAAAACCTTCATGAGTATAAGAAGTAAATGAACTCGTTTCATTTAAAGGAATGTAAGGCGGATCAAAATAGACAAAATCTTCTGCTTGGGCTCCTGCAACTGCATCAGCAAAGTCTGTTTGTAGAATTTCCACATCGTTTTCATTCAAATAACCACTAATCTGATGAATTAAATCTACATCTACTATTTTAGGATTTTTGTAACGACCATAAGGAACGTTAAATTGATTTTTAGAATTAACTCGATAAAGACCATTAAAGTCAACTCGAAGCATGTAGAGAACCCGAGCTGCACGCTCAACATCGGTCATCTCATCAATACGACCATCCCGATCAACAGAACGAAGTTCTAAATAGTATTCTTTGTTATTATTTGTTTTGTGTTCCAGAAGCAAATCAATCAAGTCAGCTGGCTTCTCCTTTATTTGTCGATAAACATTCATCAACTCCTCGTTAAAATCATTGATAACAGCTCGTTCAGGAGCTAAGTCAAAAAATAAAGCACCTCCGCCTACAAAAGGCTCAAAATAACGATTATACTTCTCAGGCATATAGCTCCTCAATACACTCAAAAGTTGCCGCTTTCCTCCCGTCCATTTGGTAAATGGTTGAAGATTATAGTATTTTAATTTTATATTATTATCTGGAGACATGATCCTTCCTTTGCACATATAGTCTATTTATTATACCACATTCATCTCCTTCTTTCACAAGCTAATTACTATTCTGCTGACTTTATTTCACCATAATTTTCAAAATGATAGTATAATAGTTAAAAAGGAAAAGGAGGCTGTTATGGCTATTAAATTTACGCGTTCAGATGATTTGGACAAAATGTTTGAAGAATTTGCAACGTTACCTAAAATCGAAAAGGTAGAATTTCCTGATGAAAAAGAAAAAAAGACCAAGAAAGAGCAAAAGGCTAAAAAGTCATGAGCTTTTTTAATCAACTGCCACCTAGTGTGCTACAAGCTGGTGCGATTTTCCTCTCCATTATTATCGAAGCACTACCTTTTGTGCTGATTGGGAGCATTATTTCAGGTTTTATAGAGGTTTATATCACACCAGACAAAGTTTATCGCTATCTGCCTAAAAATAAATGGTGTCGAATTTTCTTTGGTACGTTTATTGGCTTTATTTTCCCTTCTTGCGAGTGCGGAATTGTCCCTATTATCAATCGCTTTTTGGAAAAGAAAGTACCAAGTTACACAGCTGTTCCTTTTATGGTGACAGCACCTGTTATCAATCCTATCGTTCTTTTTGCGACCTATTCTGCCTTTGGGAATTCCTTTAAAATGGCTTTGCTCAGAGCCCTTGGCTCTATTGTTGTGGCAATCATCTTAGGAATTTTCTTTGGTTTTCTCAATACTGCAACTATTCAAAAAGAAAATCGAGTTATTCGGCATGAGCATGACTTTTCTCATTTGAATCAAGCGCAGAAAGTATTTCAAGTGTTTGTGCAATCTATTGACGAATTTTTTGATACAGGTCGTTACTTAGTCTTTGGTTGTCTCTTTGCCAGTCTAGTGCAAGTCTACGTGCCTACACGCATTCTGACTTCCATTAGTGCAACACCGCTTATGGCTATTTTACTATTGATGGCGCTTGCGTTTCTCCTCTCACTTTGCAGTGAAGCAGACGCCTTTATCGGCAGTTCGCTCATTTCTAGTTTTGGCTTGGCGCCAGTCCTGGCTTTTCTCGTCATTGGACCAATGTTAGATGTGAAAAATATCCTCATGATGAAAAATTACCTCAAAGGACGATTCATCTGGCAATTCATTGGAATTGTTAGTTTAGTTGTTGTCATTTACTCTTGGCTTGTGGGGGTGGTGCTATGATTCGTTTTCTAATTTTAGCTGGTTACTTTGAAATCACCATGTATTTGCAACTTTCCGGCAAGCTCAATCAATACATCAACATGCATTTTTCTTATTTAGCATATATTTCCATGGTACTTTCTTTCGTGCTAGCTATTGTGCAGCTCATCGTCTGGATGAAAAAAATGAAAGTGCACAGCCATTTGACGAGTCGTTCTGCAAAATTTGCTAGTATTACTTTTCTTGTTGTACCACTTGTCGTTGCTCTCTTCTTTCCAACGGTCAATTTGGACTCTACAACCGTTTCTGCTAAGGGCTACCATTTTCCTCTAGCTGATGGTAGTTCAAAGAGCATTCAGGCTGATGAAGGTACTACCAATCAATACCTGAAGCCTGATACCAGTACCTATTTTACTAAAAGTGCTTACGAGAAGGAAATGCGGGCAGCTGCAAAAAAATATCTAAAAAAAGATGTCATCTCCGTTACGACGGAAAATTATATGGAAGTCATGGAAGTCCTCTATGATTATCCAGATGAATTTGCAGGGAAACGGTTAGAATTTACTGGGTTTGTCTATAATGACCCAAGCGATAAAAACAGCCAGTTTCTTTTCCGCTTTGGTATTATTCATTGTATTGCCGATTCGGGAGTTTATGGACTTCTGACAACTGGTAATACGGAGCATTTTGAAAATAATACCTGGATAAGAGCAAGCGGAAAAATCACTATTCGCTACCATAAGCAACTAGGACAAAGCTTGCCAACGCTTGAAGTGGATAGTTTCAAGAAAGTTGAAAAACCTAGCAATCCTTATGTTTACCGCGTATTTTAAACCACATTAAATAAGCAAAAGAAGACCTGAGAAGTATTTCTCTAGGTCTCCTATTATGCTCTTTTATAAGTAATTATGATAAAATAAGAGAAATCTATATTTTTAGGAGGTATTATGTCACATCAAAACCAACCCGTTTCAAGGAAAACCTTGCTCTCTATTCTCGCTACAGCACTCATTGCTTTTGCTGGAATTCTGTCTGAAACCAGTATGAATGTCACCTTTCCGCACCTTATGAAAGTTTTTCATACAGACCTTGGCACATTGCAATGGATTACAACAGGTTATCTGCTAGCTGTCGCTATCACGATTACACTTGGAGCCACTCTAGCACACAACTGGTCTGAACGGAGAATTCTCTTTATCAGCCTAGCTATTTTTACATTAGGAAATGGTGTTGCAATGCTTGCGCCTAATTTTGCCTTACTCATGTTAGGACGCGTTTTGCAAGGTTCAGCAACTGGAATTGCTACCCCCCTTATGTTTAATCTTATCGTAGAACGTATTCCGCGTAGCCAAATTGGTTTTTACATGGGATTGTCTGGACTTGTTATAAGCCTAGCTCCTGCGATTGGTCCCACCTATGGCGGCTTGATGATTGGTTCATTCGATTGGCACATGATTTACACATTCATCATGCCGGTTCCGATTATCTCCTTCATTTTAGGATTTTTCTTTTTAGAAAATACCCCCAATAGAAAGAAACGGCCCTTTGAATGGGTTTCTTTCTTGCTCCTTGCACTCGCACTTACTTTTTCTATTATGGCGATTTCTAGTTTAGAAGCAGGTAGCTTTAATTGGAGCTTTGTCATCATCTTTTTATTATCACTTATCATTTTCATTTGGAGAAGTCTAACCGTTGAACATCCTTTTTTAGATATTCGTATTTTGAAAAATCCAGTTATTTTACTAGGGATTATTCCTTTCTTTCTCTACCAATTTTCAAATTTATCAGCCAATTTTCTGATTCCTAATTTCTTGGTTTTAGTGAAACACGAGGCTACTTCTGCTGCTGGCTTTGCACTGCTACCTGGAACAATGTTAGGAGCTTTTTCGGCACCTTTCTTGGGAAAATTATATGACACCAAGGGACCCAAATTTTCTCTATATGGTGGGAATCTCCTCTTTTTCTTAGCCGTTTCCGTTTTTGCATTCTTTACAAAAGCCTTAACATTACCACTCATCATCCTTTTTTATATTTTCTTTACGATTGGGCGCAATCTGGCTTTCAACAACACGATGGCCTTATCTGTTTCACAAATTAGTCGTGAAAAGTCACCAGACGCCACTGCTCTCTTTCAAATGGCTCAAACATTTGCTGGAGCTTTAGGAACGGCGATTGCTGCTATCATGGTCAATCAAGCTCCTGATACTACAACAGGTGTACATCTTGTCTTTCTTCTTCTATTTGTCCTTGCTATCCTTATTTTTTATCTTTTTTACTCTTTATTTCGAGCTATCAAAAATCAGAAATTTTAATCAATTTATGGTAAAATAAATAAAATATTAGAAAATGGGTGTTCAAAATGTCTTCAAAAGTGATTATTACAATTTTTGGTGCCAGTGGAGATTTGGCAAAAAGAAAACTCTATCCCTCTCTTTTTAGATTGTATAAATCTGGCAATCTGTCTAAGCATTTTGCCGTTATCGGCACAGCTCGCAGACCTTGGAGCAAGGAATATTTTGAATCTGTTGTGGTCGAGTCTATCACAGACCTCGCAGATAGCCCTGAGCAAGCGCAAGAATTTGCTAGCCATTTCTATTATCAAAGTCACGACGTCCAAGATACTGAGCATTATATTGAATTAAGGAAACTACAAAACAGCCTTGACGAGCAATATCAAGCAGAACATAACAAACTTTTCTTCCTGTCCATGGCTCCTCAGTTTTTCGGAACCATTGCTAAACACCTCAAATCCGAGCAAATTGTAGACGGGAAAGGATTTGAACGCTTAATTGTAGAAAAACCGTTTGGCACAGACCTTGCCTCTGCTAGCAAACTGAACGACGATTTGTTGGCAACATTTGACGAAGAGCAGATTTTCCGGATTGACCATTATCTCGGCAAAGAAATGATTCAAAGTATTTTTGCCATTCGCTTTGCCAATCTTCTTTTTGAAAATGTCTGGAATCGTGATTATATTGACAATGTACAGATCACTTTTGCTGAAAAGTTAGGTGTGGAGGAGCGCGGTGGTTATTACGACCATTCAGGTGCGCTACGCGATATGGTGCAAAATCACACACTTCAACTCCTGTCTTTGCTTGCTATGGATAAACCCAAAACTTTCACCAAAGATGATATTCGGGCTGAAAAAATTAAGGTTTTTAAGCACTTGCATAAACCTACTGATAATGATCTGAAAAAACTCTTCATTCGTGGTCAATATACTTCTGGTAAAGTAGACGGGAAAAAGTATATTTCCTATCGCAGCGAACCAAATGTTAATCCAGAATCTACTACAGAAACTTTTGCTTCTGGTGCATTTTTTGTAGATAGTGAGCGTTTTCGTGGTGTTCCATTTTTCTTTCGTACTGGAAAGCGTCTTACTGCTAAAGGAACTCATGTCAACATTGTTTTTAAGCAAGTGGAATCCATTTTTGGCTCCTCGCTCCAACCAAATGTGTTGACCATCTACATTCAGCCAACTGAAGGTTTTTCTCTTAGCATGAACGGCAAAGAAGTGGGCGAGCAATTTAACTTAGCTCCATTGACACTTGATTATCGTACAGATGCAACAGCTTCTGGTGCGTCACCAGAGCCCTATGAAAAGCTCATCTACGATGTGCTAAACAATGACTCAACCAATTTTAGCCACTGGGACGAAGTTCGCTCTAGTTGGGAATTGATTGACCGTATTGAAACCTTGTGGGCAAATAACGAAGTTCCCCTTCATCATTACAAATCAGGCACTATGGGGCCCGAAGCCAGCTTTGAGCTCCTTAACCAATTTGAAGCTGATTGGAATTGGCGTCCAGACGAAGCCTATCGCAAAGAAGGACGATTGGGATAAAGTAAAATATATGCAAAAGACTTGCAATGAATGAATTGCAAGTCTTTTTTCTTATACCAAGCCCTCTAAGAGCCCTTTCATAAAGTTTTCAGAGTTAAATACTCCAATATCGTCAATTTTTTCTCCGAATCCAATCAGTTTAACTGGAATATCCAGCTCTTGACGGATTGCAAGAACGACACCACCACGCGCTGTTCCATCAATTTTCGTCAAGACAATTCCTGTTACTGGCGTAATTTTTGAAAATTCCTTAGCTTGAACAAGGGCATTTTGACCGGTTGAGGCATCTAGTGCCAAGAAAGTTTCATGCGGCGCAGCTGGATCTACCCGTTTGATAATCCGTCCAATTTTTTCTAATTCTGCCATTAGATTATCTTTGTTTTGCAAGCGTCCGGCTGTATCAATCATGAGAATATCCACATTTTCAGCCTTTGCACGCTCCATACCGTCATAAACAACGCTAGCTGGGTCACTCTTTTCTGGACCTGTCACAACAGGAACATCTACTCGACGTCCCCATTCCACCAACTGAGCAACAGCTCCTGCCCTAAAAGTATCTGCTGCAACTAACATGACTGTCTTACCAGCCTGCTTATATTTATAAGCCAATTTCCCTATCGAAGTGGTTTTCCCAACTCCGTTTACACCAACAAAAAGCATGACTGTCAAACCGTCTTGTAAATTGATTTTTTCGTTAAATTGACCGTCTTTCTCATAGATGTCTACTAACTTTTCAATGATGACCCGACGAAGGACATCTGGCTTTTTGGCATTTTCAAGGCGAGCTTCTTGGCGTAATTCTTCACTCAGACTGGAAGCAACTTGCACCCCAACGTCACTCGTAATCAAGAGTTCTTCTAACTCTTCAAAAAACTCCTCATCTACCGAGCGGAAATTGGCAAAGAAAGCATTAAGCCGCGCTCCAAAACCTGTCCGCGTCTTTTTAAGACTACGGTCATACTTTTCCTGAACCGTTTCTTTTTGAATAGATGAACTTGCTTCAATTGGTTCGCTAATAGTCTTCTCTGCCGTAGTTGACTCTGCTGAACTTGACCCTGCGTTCGCTTCGTTCAACTGCCTCATATTTTCTTGTTCTGCCTGCTGTCTTCTAGCTTCTGCTAAACGTACCTGTAAATCTGTGGCAGCTGGATGAGTCGTATGTTGCGAAAGGGCTGCTGTCTCGTCAGGGTGTGGAGTTGCCGTTTCATTCTGCAATGTATGATTTTCTGGAGCTTGCGAATCATTTTCAGCTGACTCTAGACTTGATCCTGTAGTAGCCGTTTCCGGCTCCATTTCTTCTACTTTTTCTTGAATGGTTTCAAGACGCGTCTCATCATTAGCAAGACATTCTTTCAATTCTATTTGGAATGTTTGTTCACCTAGATTCTCAGATTGCGTATTCTCTACAGGAGCTGTTTCTACTTTTTCTAGATTCTTTCCTTGATCATCCTCTGATACTGTTTCTACAGCTTCTTCAGGAATATTTTCAACTGTTTTTTCTTCTTTTTGGCGACCAAAAAGGCGATCAAATAAGCCCATTCAATTCCTCCTTTATTTCAGTGCATATTTTTCTATAGCCCAAGCAACAGCATCTTCATCATTGGTCATCGGCGTCACCACATTGGCAACTTCTTTGACTGCTGCTACTGCATTTTGCATAGCTACACCAAGTCCTGCCCATTTTATCATAGACAGGTCATTTGCTTCATCTCCGCAAGTCATGACTTGACTTTGTTCAATTCCTAAATGAGCAATCAATTTTTCTAAGCCATTTGCTTTATGGACATCCTTCGGAGACCATTCTAACAGCATATCGCGCGACTTAAAAATTTCATATTTGTCAAATAAATCGGACGAAAGTTGAGCAATACCACGATCAAGCGGATCTGGTGCATAAGCTGTTACACATTTATTATAAGTCTGTTGGCTAGATAAGTCTGCAAATGAAACCGACTCAAATGTTAAAGCAGGATTGCAAGTTTGATAAAGCGATTCATGGTCTGACTGGATTTGGTAGACAGTTCCTTCGCAAATCGCATCTAGTGGCAAGCCTAACTTTTCTGTTTCCTCAAAAATACGAGCTACATCGTCATAAGCAAAGACTGTTTTATCAAGAATTTTACCTGTGTTACATTGCACCAAACCACCATTAAAAGTAATGGTGTATTCGTCCTCTTGATTAGCTACACCTAGTTCGTTTAAGAAAAGCTCCATTGCCTTTAGAGGGCGACCGGTCGTCAAAACAATCTTGATTCCCTGCTCTTGAGCGGCTTTAAGCGCCACTAAACTTCGAGCAGAAATTTTTTTCTCAGAAGTTAGTAAAGTCCCATCTAAATCTAAGGCAATCAATTTTATATCTGCCATTATAATCCCTCCATATAAGTCATGACTGAATGCGCTGCATGGTGTCCAATGACCTCTTTGGCTACTTCCAAAATCTCTGGACGAGCATTTTCAGGGGCAATGGGATAACCTGCTACTTGCATCATGTGTAGATCATTCAAATTGTCACCAAATGTCATGACCTGATCCATCTCAAGATTTAATTTCTTCGCCAATTCGACAATGGCAACACCCTTGTCCACATAGTCTAGGACAATATCAATTGACTTATAGCCTGTTGTCATAGCTTTGACACCAGGGACGTGTTCATTGACCCAGGCCTCACCTGCAGCTACTGTTTCTTCAGAAAAATTGGCTGTAAATTTGAAAATTTCATCTGTAATATCCTCCAAGCGAGCTACTTTTTGGATATTTTCATTATAATGCGCACTAAAAGCTAAATAAGCTGGATCAACTGTTTCCAAAACATAACAGCCTTTTTTACCTGTTAGAAGCAATTCACTGGTATTGATGAAAGGAGATGTCTTCAATTTCTCAAAAGCTGACAGATAAAAATCTTTGGACATGGTTGCTTCATAGAGATCTTCTCCGTGAAATTCTACCAGACTGCCATTTTCAGCAATAAAAATTATCTCATCTCGCACATCCTCAAATAGCTTTTCTAATGACAGCAAACCACGCCCACTGGCTACTGCAAAATAGATGCCTTTTCCTTTAAAACGGAGCAACAACTGCTTCAGTCGAACCATATCAAACTGCCCTTTGTCATCTAAAAAGGTGCCGTCCATATCTGTCGCAACTAATTTTATATTCATTTTACATACTTTCTAAATCTTTTAATTTTACGGAGACAATCTTTGACACACCGGACTCTTGCATGGTTACTCCATAGATAGAGTCTGCTGCGGACATCGTTCCTTTACGGTGTGTTACCACGATAAACTGGCTGTCCTTGTCAAAGCGATTGAGATAGTCTCCGAAACGTTTGACATTAGCTTCGTCAAGTGCAGCTTCCACCTCATCCAAAATGACAAATGGTATCGTCTTGACACGGATAATGGAGAAGAGTAATGCCAAGGCTGATAGAGCTTTTTCTCCTCCACTCATCAGATTGAGTGATTGGATTTTTTTGCCGGGCGGTTGAACCGAAATTTCTACCCCCGCCGTCAGCAGGTCACCTTCGGTCAAAATCAAGTCCGCTGAACCACCGCCAAACATCTGTCTGAAAGTCACTTTGAAGCTCTCACGAATAGCTTCAAAGGTTGATTTGAAGCGGTCTTTTACTTCGTCATTCATTTCTTCGATGGTTTCCAACAGTAGATTTTTCGCAGAAAGTACGTCATCTCTTTGAGTATTGAGGAAATGCAGTCGTTGACTGACTTCTTCAAATTGCTCTACCGCATCAAGATTGACTGGTCCTAAAGCCCGAATAGCCTTTTCTAAGTCCTTGACCTTAATTTCAGAAACCGCAAGATTTTCTAGTGGACGAGCCTGTTTACTAGCTTCATCAAAAGATATTTGATAGTCATCTGTCAAATTCGTCAAAAGACGTCGAAGGACATCTGCAATCTTATCTTTTTCAGCTTCTGCCTTGGCTTGACTGCGAATCAGATCCTCATTTTGCTGGCGGGCTTGTTCCAGATGACTGGTAAGATCTTCTGCTTGCCCTTCCAAATCGTCCAGTTCAAACTGACACCGAATATTGGCTTGGTTCAAAGCTGTCTTTTCCTGCTCTGCCTGTGTTAATTGCTCTTCTAAAACAGCAATATCCACTTTTGAAGCGGTCTCTTCCTTTTGCTCCATTAAAAATTGCAAAGTTGAAATCTCTTTGTCCAATTCAGATTTTTCATTGGACAAACGCGTGAGATCCGTCTGAACGTAACGCTGATGCCCCGTCAGCTCGGTACGAGCCAAACGAAGCTCAGATAAGCGGGCTGTTAGCTTGTCTAAACGTGCTTGAACAGCATCTTTATCTGACTTAATCTGCTCAATCTCGGCTTCTGTTTCAGATTTCTCTTGCTCAATTTCTGCAAGGCGATTAACCAATCGTTCCTTTTGCTCCGCCATATCAGGAAGAACTTCACGAGATAGCTCTCTTTCTTGCAGCGCTAAGAGCTCGGATAAGTCTTCAACCTGTTTATGTGTTTGCTCATAAGCCATTTGAGCCTTTTGCTCTGCTAATCGAGCTTCCTCACCACTTGCTTTTATTTCTTCTAACAGACTGTTGGCTTGGCTTAGCTGTGTGTGCAAATCCTCCACTTGCTTTTCTTGCTCGGCTAATGTTACATTCTTCTCAGAAAGTTCCTTTTGCAAAGCATCCAACTCCGGCTTGATGAAAATTGTATTGTTATTTCGATTAGCGCCACCTGCATAAGAACCGCCTGTCCGTAATTCTGTTCCATCCAGCGTGACAATTCGTACTTGATACCGAACTTTGCGAGCAGCTGCTCGTGCATTTTCTACCGTATCAAAAATGGCTGTTGTACCTAGCAAATTTTGGAAAATATGCTCTAAACTCTTATCATAGCGAACCAAAGACGAAGCCAAACCAAGAAAACCATTACTCTTTTCAATGCTTCCTTTATGATGATCTGGTAAATGCCGCGCTTTAATCGTTGTCAGTGGCAGAAAAGTTGCCCGTCCTGTTCGATTGCGTTTCAGAAATTCAATTGCTCGGGTCGCAGCTTGTTCGTCCTCTACGATAATATGCTGGCTACTTGCTCCAAGTGCAATTTCAAGTGCTGTCTGATAATGCGAATCAAAGCTCAATTTTTCACTAACAGCACCGATAATACCGCCCAGACGCTCTGCTTCTTGAAGAACACTTTTCACCCCAGCATAGAAATGACTGTGATTTTTCAGAATAGCTTCTAAACTACCAACACGCGCCTTTTTATTTTTTACATCATCCATTAAATCAAACATTGCCGTTTGGTTTTGCTGATAATTCGTTTTTACAGCTTGAACTTGCTTTAGCTGTACCTGATAATCTGTCAGTAACTGCTGAACCGACTTCCGAGCTGTTTCTAAATCTTCCAGTTGACTTTGCTCGTTGATTTGAAGATTCTTTAAATTTTCTTTTAACTTAGCAAATTCTGCTTGTTTGCTTTCAGATAATTGTAACTCGTTGGCTAAGCGACTTTCCAAAGCAGTTAATTCATTGGACAAGTCCGCTTCTTCTTGCATCAATTGGACAAATTCAGCACGTAACTTTTCAATCATCTGGTCAGGATCATCCGAAAATGCCTCAATTTCAGCTTCTAATTTATGAATCGCTTGTTGATTTTGTTCCAATTTTACAGCAAAATCAGTCAACTGCTCATCTTTTCCCTGCCATTCTGTTTGAACCGCCTCTAATTTTTCTGTCAATCCTTGCAGGCGTTCCTCATTTTCCTTCCGACTGTTGGCAGCTTGACTAGATTCTAATTTGGAAACTTCGATTTGGCGTTCTAAGTCACTGATGAGGCGTGTTAGTTCAAGCAAACTCGCTTGGTCATCTGCCATTTGTTTTTGCAAATCATGGCGTTTTTCTTTCAGAAGAGCATTTTCTTGCTCTAGCTGGTCACGTTTGCTGTAATAAGCAGACAAAGATTGCTGAATCCCCACAAGCCGTTCTTCAGTATCATTCAGCTGTGTTTTATTTCCCTTTATTTGAGCAATCAATACATCTAAATAAAGAGCACGGCGTTCCTCATCCAATTTCAAAAACTGCTTAGCTGTCGTAGCTTGCTTTTCAAGAGGCTTCACTTGACTATCGAGCTCATAAATAATATCTTCCAGCCGATCTAGATTATCTTGTGTTTGACTGAGCTTGCTTTCAGTCTCCTTGCGCCGCGTCTTGTATTTCAGTACGCCAGCCGCTTCTTCAAAAATGGCACGGCGCTCCTCTGGCTTGCTATTGAAAATTTCTTCCACCTTTCCTTGAGAAATAATGGAAAAACTATCTCGCCCAAGCCCTGTATCCATAAACAAATCATGAATATCTCGCAAACGTACCTTCTTGCCATCTATTTTATACTCGCTATCCCCGCTGCGATAAATATGACGCTCCACACGAATCTCATCTGCAGCTTGCTGGATAAAACGGTCTTTATTATCCAAAACGACAATAACAGAAGCATAATTCAGTGGTTTGCGAGTCTCAGTTCCCGCAAAAATGACATCTGGCATTTTCCCGCCACGAAGACTTTTAACACTGGACTCTCCCAGTGCCCAACGCAGGCTTTCAGTAATGTTACTCTTTCCTGAGCCATTTGGTCCAACGACTGCTGTCACTCCCTGATCAAATATTACCTTGGTCTTATCTGCAAAAGATTTGAAACCTTGAATTTCAATTTCTTTTAAATACATGAATGACTTTCCTTTTCAAATGCATTTTTAGCAGCTTCCTGCTCTGCTAATTTTTTCGAGCGTCCTTGCCCTTGTCCAACCGTTCTGCCATCAACAGATACCGCTACAGCAAATTCTTTGGCATGAGCTGGACCGGACTCAGAGATGACTTGATAAACAATCTCGACATCACCATTGACTTGGAGCAGTTCTTGTAGCTTGGTCTTGTAATCAATCACCTGCTCAAAGTCTCCAACTTCTACCTTTGGAATCATGACTTGATACAGGAAGTTTTTGACCGCTTCCACTCCCTTATCTAGCAACAAAGCTCCTAAAAAGGCTTCAAATAAATCCCCAAGAATGGTATCCCGATTACGCCCACCTGACTTTTCTTCGCCACGACCTAATTTGATAAATTGATCAAACTGACAATCTCGACTAAAACCAGCCAAACTCTCTTCACGTACAATCGTTGAGCGAAGTTTTGACAAGTCCCCTTCTGGTTTTTTCGGATATTTTTTATACAAATATTCCGAAATCAATAATTGCAGAACAGCGTCTCCTAAAAATTCCAAGCGCTCATTGTGTGAAATGTTTAAGAGGCGGTGCTCATTGGCATAGCTAGTGTGTGTAAAAGCTGTCTCCAGTAACTTTTCATCTTGGAAGACAATTCCAAATTGCTGACTCAAAACTTTATGTAAATCTCTCATTTTTTCTCCTTTCAAGAAGAACTTTTTCTTTTAATACTCAAAAAACTTAACAATCACCTCCAGCTGTCTCCCAGACAATTGGAACTAGAAAGCAAGCGGCGGGTGGGGCAAAAACTCTACTTGAGCTTTTGAGGTCGCAGGTGTAATCAACGAAGTCAGTAACAAAGAGTACAGCAAGGTTGACAAATGCTTCGCTTTCCTTCTCTGCCACCTCTCACAGTCATCCGGACTGTAAAATCCGACGAAGTTTGAAGAGATCTTCACAGAGTATAAAAAGAAAACAAATTCTCTATTATTATATCAAAAAAATCCTTGATACTCCAACGATACCAAGAATTTGATAGGAAAAGTTCACCAGAGATGAAATGAATTTTCATTCTTTATCTGGAATGACTTTGAATAAATAATACGTCATAAAAAGGGTTAAGGCAGCTAAAGCAAACTTCACCCAGATAAGAGGTGCAAAGAAGATAGAAATTCCCGTTAGAATGTAAATGGAAATAAGAATTTTTCTTTTACGCTCCCGAGCAATAGCACCAGTTTCGCGAAAGCCCGCCACATAGATTTGATACAACTTAGTATGGTATAGCCATTTTTCAAATCGTTTGGAAGAGCGTGAAAAGCATGCAATCGCCAACAGCAAAAAAGGGGGGTGTAGGCAATAGCGGTAAAGCTACTCCCAAAAGGGCTAATCCTACTGAAATAAAACCAATCATTAAGTAAAAAATTCGCATTCTTTTTCCTAAATATTTGTTAAAGGTGTCGCCGTATCTGGCGATGTATCACAAATATGAAAATCATGCTCAACCGCCAAATCAGCCTGTGCCAATTGATTGACCATTGTGATATGAGCCAATTCTTTGGTATTGTTTTCTTTGCTAAGATGACCTAGATAGATTTTCTTAGTGCGATAACCCAACGTACGAATCATGGTTTCTGCCCCGTCATCATTCGACAAATGTCCTTGGTCAGATAAAATCCGTTGCTTCAGACTCCAAGGATAAGCTCCGCTACGAAGGATTTCAATATCATGGTTAGACTCAATCAAATACCCGTCCGCATTTTCAATAATCCCCGCCATACGATCGCTAACATAGCCAGTATCCGTCAGTAGAACAAAACTTTTATCGTCTTTCATCAGTCGGTAAAATTGCGGCGCAACCGCATCATGACTGACCCCAAAACTTTCAATGTCAATATCGCCAAATGTCTTGGTTTTTCCCATTTCAAAAATATGCTTCTGACTGACATCAATCTTCCCAAGCGCTACTTCCATAGCATTCCATGTTTCTTGGTTCGCATAGATGTCTAAATGATATTTCCGTGCCAAAACGCCCACACCGTGGATATGATCCTTATGCTCGTGCGTCACCAAAATAGCATCCAAATCCTCTGGCTTGCGGTCAATCTCACTCAATAAGCTGGTAATTTTCTTCCCAGACAAGCCCGCATCAATCAACAACCTCTTCTTTGGAGTTTCTAAATAAAAACAGTTACCGGTAGAACCCGATGCTAAAATACTATACTTAAATCCTTTCTCGCTCATGCTATCCTTCTAATTCATCTTCTTCCCAATCATCATCTTTGACAGCTTCTTTGTCATATGGCAGAACGATTGTAAACGTCGAGCCTTTGCCGTACTCGCTCTTTGCCCAGATAAATCCGTTATGCTGCTTGATAATCTCTTTGGCAATGGCTAAGCCCAGTCCGGACCCACCTTGTGCACGACTTCTCGCTTTGTCTACTCGATAAAATCGGTCAAAAATTTTCGGTAAATCTTTTTTAGGAATTCCTAATCCTTCATCTGAAATCGACAAAATCATTTGGGTATCCGTCGTTTTCACACTGACCGTAATTTTACCACCGTCAGGAGAATATTTAATGGCATTGTTGATAATATTATCAATCACCTGTGTCATCTTATCTGTATCAATTTCGACCCAAATAGAGTTAATAGGATAATCTCGAATAATTTCGTACTTCTTATCATCATTCTGACTTCTGATTTTGTCAAAACGATTTAAAATAAACGTGATAAAAGCTGTAAAATTCGTCAGCTCAATATCCAAATGACTGGTAGCATTGTCAATACGTGACAAACTCAGCAAGTCTGAAACCATTCGCATCATCCGATTGGTTTCATCTAACGAAACCTTAATAAAATCTGGTGCAACTGGCTCAGACAAAGCGCCCTCATCTAATGCTTCCAGATAAGACTTGACACTGGTCAAGGGAGTACGCAATTCATGACTGACATTAGAAACAAATAGTCTCCGCTCACGTTCCTCTTTTTCCTGCTCCGTTGTATCATGCAGCACTGCAACCAGCCCTGAAATAAAGCCTGATTCTCGCCGAATCAAAGCAAATCGAACACGTAAACTTAAAAACTCTCCATTTTCATCCTGCGAATCAATGGTCAGCTCTGGAACTTTCGTAATCAAGTCTCGTAAGTCATATTCGTCTTCGATATCCAGCAGTTTTAAGATATTCATCTTTCGTGCTTCGGATTCTTTAACTCCCAACTGCTTGGTCGCCATATCATTGATCATGATAATCTGCCCACGACGATTGGTCGCAAGAACGCCGTCCGTCATATAGGATAAAATACTCGACAGGCGCTTAGTTTCTTGCTCTAAATTTTCATGCGTTAGACGGATTACCTCAGATAAATCATTGATACTATTAGTAATATCCGTAATTTCTGGGCCACCTTGCATATCTAAAACTTCTGAATAATCTCCTGCAATTAAGTCTTTCACTTTTTGATTCAATTGGCGAATACGAACATTATCACGTCGGTTTTCCAAGGAAAGCAAGGTAATCACCAAAATAAATCCTAAAATGAGTAAGACAAATACAAAATCTTTTGATACAACAAATTGTCTAATATTATCAATCATTGTTTCTCATGTAATATCCAACGCCGCGCCGTGTTAAAATATACTCTGGTCGGCTAGGAATATCCTCAATCTTTTCTCTCAAACGGCGAATTGTCACATCGACCGTCCGTACATCTCCAAAATAATCATAACCCCACACCGTTTCTAGCAGATGTTCACGCGTCATCACTTGCCCGATATGCGTTGCCAAATGGTGGAGCAATTCAAACTCACGGTGTGTTAAATCTAATTCTTCGCCATGCTTTTTCACGACAAAAGCATCAGTCAAAATCTGCAAATCTCCAATCACAATTTCTGTCAGAGCAGCTTCTGCTTCTTGATTTTCAATTGTCAAATCTGTCCGCCGCAAAATGGCTTTAACACGCGCCTGCAACTCACGATTAGAGAAAGGCTTTGTCATATAGTCATCTGCACCGATTTCAAGACCAATAACTTTGTCAAATTCACTGTCTTTGGCAGAAAGAACGATGATTGGCACATTACTCGTTTTCCGAATCGTTCGCGCCACCTCTAAACCATCCATTTCGGGCAACATCAAGTCCAAAATCAAAATATCTGGACGTTCTGCTTCAAACATTTCTAACGCTTCGCGACCGTCGAAGGCTGTCACTACTTCATAACCTTCTTTTACCATGTTAAACTTTATAATATCTGAGATTGGTTTCTCATCATCTACAACTAATATTTTTTTCATTCTATTCACCTTTTTCTATCTTTTCATTATACCAAATTTTCCTTAAAATTTACCAATTCAACTCATAACACATCATTTCTTTACTTTACAAATTTAAAACAAATATGTTAAAAATATGACAGCAAAGACAGGCTTTCATATCAAAAAATAGTCCAGACAAAAGCGTCTTAGACCATTCATTGAATTTTTAGGAAAAACTATGAAACGCAATACACCTGTCTTAACTTTTCACTGCTACTGTAGTAATTTCCTAAAGAAGCAAATGCTCTGAACTACTAGATGTTCATTTACTTGTCTTTCTCCAGCGAAATATCCCATAACCTAACAGCATCCCCACCAATAAACAGATAAAATAGGCTGCATGATACAGTAAAATCCATTCACCAAAGGTCAGAATCGTCACAAAGAACATGAGTGTCGCTAAAAGCAAAAAACGGCGAGAAAAACCATTTAGTCCAGCATAGACAACTGCTACAAGGAATGTTGCCAGCGGTGAATATATCAAAACATTATTCACCACCAAGCCCTTTCGTAACAATTCGTCCACTGGTATCATTTGGACAATTCCATAAAATAACGAATAGAAAAAGAGTAGTACAGCTAAAAAAGGAAGATCGCGTTTCATTTTCCCACCTCGCTAGTCTAGGAGTTTTATTTTAGGTATTTCTGTATATTTTTGATTTGTCGTTTAGATGCTTTAAACATTCGCGCTGATCCATTTACAGGAAGGGCAATCGCTTTTTGGGGAAGATAAATGACAGATTTCGCTAATCGCTTACTAACAGACTCCTCCGGATATAAATCATTGTTGAAATCTTTTGAAATGGTTAAATCCAAATAAAATTCATAGACACGACGGCCGAAGTTTTCAGCAGAGATTTCGTATAATTTTGCAGCGAGACTTTTCTCATCCAAATCCGGTGTTGCAATAACAGCTTCCAAAATCGCTCCTGCCAAATCACGTTCTTCATAATAAAGCGTTCCAAACATCTTGTCATTGATAACGTTGTCCAGATAAGGATTTCCGTGAGCAATAATAGGAGTGCCACTCGCTAGGCTTTCTAAATATGTCAAGCCCTGTGTCTCACTCGTTGAAGCAGAAATAAAGAAATCCGCTGCTTTATAATACAATGCGGTTTCACTTGGTGCAATCATTCCTGTGAAAATCACTGCATCTGTAATGTTCAACCGTTTGGCTTGTGATTTTAAGTCAGACAAATAAGGACCGTCTCCCGCCACTACCAACTTCACATCTGGATTTTCTTCCAAAACAGCTGGCAGAGCAGCTAAAACTGCCTGAATGTTTTTTTCATAAGAAATGCGTGATAGGCTAAGCAACATGGTTTCTTGATTTGAAATGCCCAATTTTTCTCGTAAATCAGCAATATTCTCAGCAGTAATTTCTGGACGTTCAAATTTGGCCAACTCAATTCCAGTCGGGATAACCCGCTTTTCTACTTTTACTTTGTATTTCATGAGTAAATCATAGACAATCTCGCTCGGACAAATCACACCGTCCAAATCACTCATAAATCCACGAACAATGTATTTGACCATACTAGGACGAATGACCATACCTTTAGCAATATAACGTACATAATCTTCATACTGTGTATGATAGGTATGAACAACTGGAATCCGCAGCTCTTTCGCAATCCAAACACCCAACAACCCCAAAGAAAATTCAGTCTGGGTATGAATAATATCCAATTGATATTGGCGAGCAATCTCTAAAGCCGTTGAAAAACCGCGATAAGCAATTCGCCGATCTTTAAAGGCAAAAAACGGCACGCTGGGAATCCGAATAATCTGCCAATCCTCATAACGATTGACATCCTTATCTGTCGTTGTAAAAATAAAAACGGTATGTCCTAGCTTTTCTAATTCTGTTTTTAAAGTGCGAATACTAGTTGCCACCCCTGAAACCTGAGGAAAATAGGTATCCGTAAAAAGACCAATTCGCATGCTACATCTCCAATACTTCTCGATAAGCATCCACAAGCTTATAAGCCACATCATCAATTGAACGACTCTGCGCTACCTTATAGCCAGCTTCTCGCTTATCCACCTTTCTATCCAAAATCTTTTGGATAGAGTCTACAAATTCATCTACATTATGCCCCAATTCAGCTGATTGCTCATCAATCCAGCCCTCATATACAGGAATATCCCGTAAAACGACATGTTGATGACTAGCCAGCGCCTCTAGCACTACAATCCCTTCTGTTTCTTCATAGCTGGGGAAAAAGAAGAGACTGCTACCGCTCATAGCTCCTTCAAAAACAGCACCTTTAAAATAACCCGGAAATTCAACATTTTTAGGATGATTAAAAAGTACAAGATTTCTGATTTTCCGAGGAATGATCCACTTGTTAATGCTGCCCAGCCAGATAAAGCGTACATCTGGCATTCTGCGTGCTACTTCTACAAAGTCTTCTATTCCCTTGCGTCTGAAATAAAGTCCCGCACAAACAACCACCTTATCTCCTTTTTGGATATGAAAATGTTTTCTAAATACTTCTTCTTTATGTGGATCTTTTTTATATTTCTGAAGGTCAATCCCATTAGAAACCACCACAATTGGTGTTGTCACGCCATAGCCCTGAATCAACTTTTTGGAATACTCAGACGGTGTAATGATAAAATCCGCCATTTGGTACATGTGAGCTAGATATTTTCCAAAGGCTTCCGCAAAAAAGTTTGACCCGATAAAGGAATTGCGAAAATCTTCTTTAGTCGAATGCCCATGCATAATCACTTTTTTCCCTTGTTTTTTTGCTTTGTGCAAAAGTCGCAAACTTCTAGGCCCATAAGTATTGATATGAACCACATCATAATCTCCTGAAGAATCGGTCGTGTAGGGAATTCCAGCCAAATCTAGAGCTTTCATCTGATGTTGCAAAGCTCGTCCAATGCCTGATTTTTCCAAAACCGCTTTACCTTCTAAATACAGTAATACTTTCATGTCTTCTATTATACCCAAAAGATAGAAAAAATAAAACCACAAAGGTATAAAGCCTCTTGAAAACAAAAAAGTCTGAGACACTAGTATCTCAGACATAAACTACTCTCATAATAAACGAGTAGCAAAATGATTGGACAACAAACTTAAAATTGAAAATTTCAAGTTCTGTCTAACTCTACTTACTTTCTTGTTGAACGGCGCTCAATAAGACCATGAGCTAATACTACTTCGCGTTCTTCCAGCTCTTCCTTGTGCATAATCTTAGTCAGCATGCGCATACTAATTGCACCAAGGTCATACAAAGGTTGACCAATAGTTGTCAAATTTGGACGAGTAAAGCGTGCTACCTGCGAATCATCGCTAGTGATGATTTCAAAATCTTCTGGTATATTTACATCCTTATCAGATAAACCATTCAACAGCCCAGCCGCCAGCTCATCACCAGTCACAAAAGCTGCTGTAGCTTTAGAAGCAATAACCCGTTCTGCTAATTGATAACCATCATCATAGCTGTATTTTGACTCAAAAACCAATCCTTCACTATAAGTAAGTTTAGCTTTCTTCAAAGCTTCTTTGTAACCAGCTAAACGAATCTTACCATTGATATCATCCACCAAAGGTCCGCTTACAAAAGCAATTTTTTGATTATTTTTTGTAAGACGTTCAACTGCATCCATGGTTGCTTGCTTATAATCAATATTCACACTTGGTAATTGATGCTCCACATCAACCGTGCCTGCAAGCACAACTGGCGTCCGCGAACGAGAAAACTCGGAGCGAATCTTTTCTGTCAAATGATAGCCCATAAAAATGATACCATCTACTTGTTTTGAGAACAGAGTATTGACAACAGAAACTTCCTTGTTATCATCTTCATCACTATTTGCTAAAACAATATTGTATTTATACATCTCTGCAATGTCGTCAATCCCTTTTGCAAGCGTTGCAAAATAACTGCTTGTGATATTTGGAATGACAACTCCAACAGTCGTCGTCTTTTTGCTAGCAAGACCACGCGCTACCGCATTTGGTCGGTAATCCAAGCGGTCAATCACTTCCAAGACTTTTTTTCTTGTATTTTCCTTTACATTTTTATTTCCATTTACCACACGGCTAACGGTTGCCATTGAAACTCCCGCTTCACGCGCGACATCATAAATGGTTACTGTATCGTCTGTGTTCATGCTTCTTCCTTTCTATGTTGAAAATATCGTTTTCACACTCCTACCAAAATCATTTTATCACTTATTGGAAACACTTTCAAGCATTTTGATAACTTTTTGAAAAATCTTGTTTTTTAGGCAAATTTTTAGCAATTTTACCAATGATTTTACAAGAAAAATCTACCCAATCTGTAAAATTTCTGAAGTGAAAAAAAGTTCTTACTGTCCTCTTGATTTTTACCTATTTTTTTGCAAAAATAGAGGGGTAGAAAGAAGGTACTAGAATGACTAAAATAAATCAAATTATTTCTTATCTGGAAACAGAAAAAGCAGATGTTGCCGTGGTTTCTGATCCTGTTACAATCAATTATTTAACAGGATTTTATAGCGACCCTCACGAACGTCAGATGTTTCTTTTTATTTTCACAAATCATGAACCACTACTCTTTGTGCCTGCTCTTGAAGTAGAACGTGCTAGTGCGATTGTCAATTTTAAAGTTGTGGGTTATGTTGACTCTGAGAATCCTTGGATAAAAATCAAAGCAGCCTTACCAGCGGACAGCGCCCGCAAAACTGCTGTTGAATTTGATAACTTGATTTTGACCAAATACAATGGATTGCGGACCGTTCTTGAACAAGCTGAATTTACAAACTTAACCCCATGTATCAATCGTATGCGCCTCATCAAATCAGCCGATGAAATCAAGAAAATGTTTGTCGCAGGAGAATACGCAGATAAAGCTGTTAAGATTGGTTTTGATACTATTTCTCTCGATAAAACAGAAACAGATATTATTGCTCAAATTGACTTTGGTATCAAACAACTCGGCTATGAGATGAGCTTTGAGACTATGGTTTTGACAGGTGATAATGCTGCTAATCCGCATGGCATTCCTGGTGCAAACAAAGTCGAAAACAATGCCCTGCTTCTATTTGACCTTGGCTGTATGGTCAATGGTTATGCCAGCGATATGACACGGACAGTTGCTGTTGGAAAACCGGATCAATTCAAAAAAGACATCTACAATCTAACGCTTGAAGCTCAACAGGCAGCTCTTGACTTCATCAAACCCGGAGTAACAGCTCATGAAGTAGACCGCGCAGCACGCGAAGTCATCGAAAAAGCCGGTTATGGTGAATATTTCAATCATCGTCTGGGACATGGTATCGGTATGAGCGTACATGAATTTCCATCTATCATGGAAGGAAACGATATGGTTATCGAAGAAGGTATGTGCTTCTCTGTTGAGCCTGGAATTTATATTCCAGGAAAAGTTGGCGTTCGTATCGAAGACTGCGGTCATGTTACAAAAGATGGCTTTGAAGTCTTTACAAATACAAGTAAAGATCTGCTCTATTTTGATTAAAAACTAAAAAGAAAGCTAAAATAGTTGATTTAAGGACTGAAGCCTATATTGGATTTGGTCCTTTTTATTTTGAACTCTAACTTTGTTGTAATCATCGAATTAACTAATTAACTCGTTTAGTAATAAATCTGTTTTCAAATCTATAAAACATCTTAACTTTTAACATACCAAAGAAAATTTTATTGTTCTTGATGCCAATTTTTTTCATGTCATAAAAAGATGAAGAATTCTTTTCGACAAAAAGTAATGACAAAATCAATTTTACATATTGTTATATTCTATTCATAACTCATTTCATAGGAAAAAACTCCATAGTTGAATTTTTAGCCAACTATAGAGATTTGTAGAGCTACTTATTACAGCTTTTTACTCACTATGTACTTTAAAAAAATCTTTTGACAAATAGCCTTTACCCGCCACCATATCATATTGAACAAGCTTCAGATCTTCTGCAATTTTCTGTCCTTCTGCATCCAAATCTTTTTTATCAACACTTGCCTTATGCAAAACTTCTGTTAATAAAGCATAATAAGGTGATACTTTTGAATTGGTTTGTTCTAATAATAGAGCTGTGAAGTCACTTGAATTTACAATTGGATAGTCCAATTTAGGTGTTTCATAATTACTCCACACAAAATAGTCTGTTAAATATTGACTCTCTGGATTATTTTTGAAAGCCGACTGTGGATAAAGCCCTGGTAAATGATCTCCATAAAAAATAACTGTAATTTTTTTATTTATTTTTGAAAGTTGATCAAGAAAATCCTTTGTGGCTACATCTGTGTGGTATAATAAACGAGTATAGTTAGTTAATTGATCGTTTACATCACTAGAGAAACTATCGTTGCTTGCCTTTAATTCACTCGGTTCTTGTTCAGCCCATGGCGAATGATTTTGCATTGAAATAACAGAAAAGAATTGGCCGTTATCATTCATATTATTTAAAACAAACTGATAAGTTGATGCATCACTTGGATGATAACCTTCATTTTCATATTTAATATTTGGGAATTATGTGCCTGTTTACACAACCGCAAAGTATAGTTGTCAAATTTACAAAATCTTGTTTTAAAATACTACATATTGTAATTGGTGTAAACTGCTATATAGTTCCCAAAAATAAATAAAGATAATAGTGCTATTGCTGCTATTTGGAAACTAGTCGAACCTGGCAATGTATAAAGTCCCCAATAATCACCAACACCCAATCCCATACTCATTTGTATCAATACATTAAACAATAAGCCCAAGAAAATACTAACCACAATTGATGAATAAACTGTCCCTCTGTTATTTACAATATCTTCAACACCACGAATACTAGAATATATAATAAAAAAAGCAATAACCATAACTAAGATTGTTTCAAAAAAATAAGAAACCGTCCCAAAATGATTAAAAATGCCATCATTTGAAATAACCCAAGTTATTTTACTATCATAAATACAAAATAAAAGAAAAGAAAAAATTGAGAAAGAAAAAAATTCTCATAGAGTGAATTAGTGGAAAATAAAGATGTAAGTTTATCAACATCAATTATTTTCTTACCCCTTTTACCTGGATTTATTAACTTATAAATAAATGTACTTAAGATAGAAATACTTAAAATTAAAAGAACAGGGACTAGACCTTTAAATTGTAATAAATGATTTTTGTTAAAGCTCCAAATATTAAAGTTTGGATTATTGATATTCATTGATATGGTAACAAGATAAGAGAATATACAATAGATAATATGAATAAGTACTAATTTGAAATGATAAATTGCAAGAATAAGTGCAACATTTATTCGAACTCATCCTCTAGAGC
>ERZ772957.177-NODE-177-length-53818-cov-15.758049_pt1 | contig 53818 bp, 46 predicted proteins | sample MGYA00580682_ERZ772957 | MGnify/ENA primary metagenome ERZ772957 (study PRJEB29015, sample SAMEA2737921) | human oral metagenome | biome: human oral; feature: human-associated habitat; material: dental | place: China | collected 2025 ... | reverse complement strand
AATATTCTACCGCAAAGCAAGCGTAGCACCTTGCAAGCCATGACAGCACAAAATACATAATGATACTCCCTTACAGCCACAGTCCGAACGTAAGTGCCCTTTAGGGTATCAAAGCGTCGCAGGCAATCGGTAGGGCTGCATGAGAACCATGCAGGGGTGAAATTCCCGTGAGGCTAATGCTTACAGCCATCCGGTAATGCCTTTCTTAAATATAAATATCAGAACTTTTACTTATACCTATTTTGAGAAAGGGGGCGATGAGATGAATCAAACGGATGTGCCTATCTGGGAGAAATATACCCTTACCATAGAAGAAGCGGCAAAGTATTTTCGCATCGGAGAAAATAAGCTGCGAAAACTGGCAGAAGAAAATCCTACTGCAAATTGGGTTATATTAAACGGCAACCGTATTCAGATCAAGCGCAAGCAGTTTGAAAAAATGATCGATACGGTTGACACAATCTAATGGAGATCGAGCCTTGACGATGTTATAATAGATATAGCGTATCAAGGTTCTTTCCGTCTTGGAAAGGAGCATAAAATGTCAGAAAAAAGACGGGACAGCAAAAACCGAATTTTGCGGTCAGGTGAGAGCCAGAGAAAAGACGGGAGATATGCTTACAAATATACAGATACCTTTGGAAAACCGCAGTTTGTGTACGCATGGAAATTAGTTCCTATGGATAAGACCCCTAAGGGCAAGCGTGAGGATAAATCCTTGCGTGAAAAAGTCAAGGAGATACAAAAAGACCTTGATTACGGGATTGACCCTGTAGGAAAGAAAATGACCGTGTGCCAGCTTTACGAAAAGCACATACGAAATCATGCAAATGTAAGGCATGGTACAAAGCAATGGCGAAAGCAGCTCATGAGAATAATTAAGGAAGATACAATCGGAGCATGTAGCATTGAGAATGTGAAAATGTCCGATGCAAAGGAATGGGCTTTACGCATGAAAGAAAAAGGCTATTCTTTTATCACGATTAGCAACCATAAGCGTTCTCTAAAGGCAGCTTTTTACACTACTATTCAGGATGACTGTATCAAAAATCCTTTTGACTTTCATATCAATACAGTTATTGAGGATGACACTGAGCCGAAAATTCCTCTTTCGCCCATGCAGGAAGAAAGCCTTATTTCCTTTGTGAAAAGCGATAAGGTCTATTACAAGTATTATGATGAGCTTATCATTCTGCTTGGAACAGGACTTCGTATTTCCGAGTTTTGCGGACTAACGGACAGTGATATTGATTTTGAGAATCGGACAATCAATGTAAATCATCAGCTTCAATACTCCGGTAAAAAGTCCTACCGCATAGAAACTCCGAAAACGGAAAACGGCATTCGTAAAATTCCAATGAGCGACCGCGTACTGAAAGCTTTGCAGAGAGTGGTGCAGAACCGAAGAAAAAGCGATTTTACTGTTGACGGTTATACAGGCTTTCTCTTTCTTACAAGAAACGGAACACCTCAAAACTACATTAACTATGATATTATGCTTCGCAAACTTGTAGAAGAGTACAACAAGAAACACGAGGAAGTTTTGCCGGTGGTAACAACACCTCATACTCTGCGGCACACATTCTGTACCAATATGGCAAATACGGGAATGAATCCGAAAGCCTTACAGTATCTTATTGGACACGCCAACATAACTATGACCTTGAACTATTACGCACACGCCACCTTTGACAGCGCACAGGCGGATTTTTTCAGACTGGCGGCTTAAAGGAAAAGAGATGTTTTACTACTTCTTTACTACCTTTCAAAGCAAAAACATAAGCAGATTTAAGAAAATATGTGAGTATCTCCCGATACACAAAATGCCGGAAATGCCCGAAACAACAGGTTATACCGGCATATAAGAACTTTTGAAAAGATAGTTAAAAAATATATTAGAGTTTATCTGTAAACTATTAAATATCAGCTAATGAAATTACCACCTCTATATTCGTCTTACCATTTACTACAGTTTTGAATATATAGCTTTCAGTTGCTCCTCCCACTGTATCTATCGGTTCAGCGGCCTTTGCCCTTTTGATCTCTATCTCTGAGCCAAGCGGTGCCTCCGCTCTATGTCTTATTAGGAAAGATGTCATTTTTTTCTTTTCGACATCGGGCACATAGTTCCATACCATATCAAGATAATAGGTATTGTTCATGTGCATGTTTCTATCGACCTCGCTAAACATGACCTGATGCTTGCCACAGGTCACATATTCTATATCCTTAGGTAGAGTAAACCTCAGAGGAATATTCATCTCTAAAGGTTCATCGAATTCGTATTCAGAAAGGTCAATCTCATCCGTACGGCAAAGCTTTCCCGTGTAAATATTGACAACCGCCCATTCGCTATAACCTCTCGCTACAACCTCATCTCCACGTTTGGCCAAAAAACATCTTACAAATGTTGCCGCCTTTCCCCTCGTTGCCCAGGTATGGACATCTATCTCATCGTATTGATGAATTTGGTCGACAAGCTCGTAGAGGATTCGCGTCGCGATGAAGCTTTGACCATTGTCAAAGAGCCCCTCATATGTAGGCCTTCTATCCCTCATATTATGATTAGCGGTCTCCTGCATAAGTCTCGCAAGGCTCGAAGGCTTTATATTATTATTGATATCCACGTCGTGTGATGATACGGAATAGTGTTCTCTATAAGTGCTCATTTCAGCTCCTTTATCCTTTATAATCTATAAACTATGATAATCCACGCACCTAGAAGGTCGCCACCTCTTGCTCAGGAGGAAGACTCGCAGTCACCTTGTTGCAATAGAGTATAGGTCCCTCTTCACCATATATTTCCGTGAACTCCAGCCTTACTTCAGCTACAATTTCCGCCCAAGTTCCATTTTTAATTTTTGATGCATTTTTCCAAACGCATAGAAGTCCTGCAAACTGAATATCCTCTGCGCAGCATGTCATGACATGTCTTCCGAAAACCAGCTTGTCTTTAGGTAATCCTCCACCGCTGGCAAGTCTCCCCAGAACCCTTACTTTTTTCTTATCATACTTCTCAGGATTATCATTAACATCGCGGTACCACTCAGCAAAACAATCCTCTTCGATTTCGATAATATCGGCATTCATATCAAAAGGCAGTTCGTCGACTATGGTATCGGGTTCTACGTCATCAGGACCATATTCGTAAACTATTTGATTTTTACGGTTTGCAACCCTAACGATTTTGTGGAATTTTAGCTTATCAAAGCCATGTACACATCTATTAAATACCACTAAATCTGCAGTCTTTAGCTTATCGAAAACCAACTGTCTCATATTCTCGTTATAGTTTATGAAAACACTCGCATCCGCAAATGTAACCTCCTGTGATATAATCCAATCCTGAGGCATATTGCGAAACAAGTCTTGCATCATCCACATGCCATTATATTCAATGACAACTCTTTCGACGCGATGCTTTTTCTGTAATTCAGAAAGATGTCCCGGATTCAGCTCATCCCGGCTTTCTATATACTCGCAAAAGATGTTATCCTTTGTAAAGAACTTACTTTCGTCAAGTTCCTCTATCCCCTGCTCGCACATCAAGAGAAGAGTCCTCTCTCCGGCATTGAAGTCGCTGCCCTCGAGAATATCCTGAATAAATGTTGTCTTACCACTTTCTAAAAAACCTGTAAATAAATATACTGGAATTTCCATTTTATCCTCTTTTACTTTTATATTATATAGCTAGTGCTTCTCTGATATTAGTTTCCTCTATGTCTACACCGATTACACAAATCATACCTGTAGTTGCTGCACTTCCTGCTCTAACGTCTGCCTCTCCCGGTACATAATCAAAGTGAAGCCATCCTCCATCCGAGCTTTCAACAACACCCTTCGCTCTCAAAACTGTACCAAACTCAGTGAAGTTTCCGAGTTTCCCCAGGAAGTCCTTGATTTCTGTCTCATTAAATTTATGGCTGGTTTCTATACCTATACTCTGGAATATTTCGTCTACGTGGTGATGTCCATGCTCATGGTGATGTCCGCAGCCACAGCTCTCGCCATGTTCATGATGATGCTCATGTTCCTCATGGTCGTGGTGATGCTCATGTTCATGGTGCTCATGGTGATGTCCACAGCCACAGCTTTCGCCATGTTCATGATGATGCTCATGCTCCTCATGGTCATGATGGTGATGTTCTTTCATCTCGGCTTTGAGGTGCTCAAGCTCTGCGTCAATTCCCGCTCTCTTTTCCATTGTCTGAAGTATCAGCTTACCATCAAGCTCATCCCAATTTGTTGTAACGATTTCTGCGGCTTTGTTGTGATTACGGATAAGTTCAACACAAGCGTCGAGCTTTTCCTGTCCGAGACCTGCTGTATGACTTAAGATGATAGCACTTGCATTCTCAATCTGGTTATTGAAGAATTCACCGAAGTTCTTCATATACATCTTGCACTTTTTAGCATCTACAACAGTTGTGAATCCGTTAAGAACAAGCTCGTCATTATGTAGGTTTTCAACAGCCATGATAACATCGCTGAGCTTACCAACACCGGATGGCTCTATCAAAATTCTATCCGGATGGTATTTCTGAACAACTTCAGCAAGAGCCTTGCCAAAATCTCCGACAAGACTACAGCATATGCATCCGGAGTTCATCTCGTTTACCTGAATTCCAGAATCCTTTAAGAATTCTCCATCTACTCCTATATCTCCAAACTCGTTTTCAATAAGTACGAGTTGTTCATCTTTATATGCTTCGGAAATCAATTTTTTAATCAAACTTGTCTTTCCTGCTCCTAGAAATCCTGAAAAAATATCTACTTTTGTCATATTTACACTCCCTTTCAAGTATATATTTACTTTAGTTTCATTTATATAATACATATCTATATATACCACTTTGGCATACATCCAAAATGCATATAAAAATATTCTCAGCAATATTTATTAACTTTTCAGCTTAATCCTCTTCGGCTATAAAGCTTCTGAAAATGGCCTTCTCATCCTCGCTCAGCTTCATCGTAAGGCATAAGGTTTCAATTACCTCAGCAGGTGGTACGTGGCCTTCCGTCGTGCAGAGCATGGTGAAATCATTGTGTGGCATGCCTAGATTCTTGAATACGATTTCCCCGCAGCTCACCTTTCTATCATATATTTTAAAAAATTCTCTAGCAAAATTCTTATTTGACATTTTTCTCCTTTTATATCATTATAAATGTTATATGTATTTTAAATAGGAGGATTTTATGAAGGATAGATTCAAACAAGGCATGGTCATGACAATTTCTGCAGGAATAGCATGGGGCTTTTCGGGCACCTGCGCCGAAATTCTATTTAAGAACTTCGGTATAACTCCGCTATATCTGTCTTCGATGCGCATGGTCTTTTCCGGTCTAATCCTCACTATTGCATCCCTACTTACAAATAAAGAAAATCTGATTTCAATGCTCAAAGATAAACGTTCTGTGCTTGAGCTCGTTCTATTTGCTCTCTTTGGTCTTTTGTTCAATCAGGTTTCATATCTTGAGGCAATAAATAATTCAAACTCTGGAACTGCAACTATACTTCAGTACATAGGTCCTGTTTTCTGCATGATTACCGAATGTATTCTTATCAAAAGACTCCCAACAAAGAAAGAGGTCGGAGCAATCATGCTCGCTATGATAGGAACATTTATCCTCGCAACTCACGGTGATATTCATCGCATCTATATTACACCGCTCGGTCTGATGTGGGGGCTATTTTCTGCATTTGCTATCGTTTTCTATACCTTCCTGCCTATCAGACTTATAGGTAAATACGGCGCGATTCCTGTTACCGGTTGTGCCATGCTTATCGGTGGAGCCATAACAAGTACATGCAGTAAAGCGTTCTTACAGCCGTTCAACACAAATCCTAAATTCATTATGCTTCTCGTTTTGATTATCCTACTGGGAACTATAGTATCATATACGCTATATTTGATGGGGATAAACAGATGTGGTCCTGTAGTTGCCAGTATGCTCGCAAGCATAGAACCGGTTTCAGCAACTGTGTTCATGGTCATACTGCTAAACGTTCCATTCACAGGAATAGAAGCACTTGGTTTCGCATGTATTTTTGTAACAGTATTCATACTCGCGAGGAGCAAAGCCACAAACAAAAAATAAAAACATGCTATATTTCATAATCAAATAGAATCTCATCTCCAGCCATCTCATCTAGCTTGCTTAGTGTTGAAAATACAATTGAAGAGTTGTATCCGTAGCTTGATAACCTGCGTATTATTCTATTTCTAAGTTTTTCCGGGATTTTATTCTCTATATCCATACCGCTCTGCCTTATAATCTTTAAGGCAACCGCAAGCGCTCTGTTGCGCTCGGTATTTCCTTCATCAGCCTCGGAATTCTCAAGTTTCTCATCAAAAGCAATAGCAATATCTTCGCTGCTTAGCTCTCTTTTGCGCAGCTCTCTTTTAATCCTAAGCTCTCCCCAGCCCTTCCTCTCACCGTGGACTATAAAGTCTCTGCAATACTGAAGATCATCGAGGTATCCATAGCCCTTAAAACTTTCAATCAAGGGTTCGATTTCCCCATCGGAGAAATTTTTATTCTTTAGGTATTTCCTCAGAACTTGAGCGCTGCATCTTGAACGTAAGATTCGCGCCGCAGCAATCTCACTTATCGACTTCATAGAAGCACCACTTTCGCTTTTTTATCCGTCTCTAGGCAGTATGTACACTTTATTTCAGGTAGAATTTCCATCCTATTTATATACACGGTCTTTCCCTCATGAATTAGCTCTTTTTTCAGCTCGTGGTTTTCATCGACTACAGATTCCTTTGATGCAAATATTCCCTTGCCCGTGTACTTGCCAAAGGCTTCTTTAGCTGTCCAAATATCGAAAAAACCCTCTTCTCCCCAAAGCTTCACATACTCAAATTCTTCTTTGCTGAAATGTCTCTCAGCTATAGATTCGTGCTTGCAGGATTTCACCTCCTGTATATCTATTCCACACGGGTGTCTATCAAATAGGCACATCCACATAGGCCCTGTATTTGACACTGAAAACTCTACATCAAAATCCATAAAATATGGTTTTCCTTCTTTGTAAGTCTTAATTTGTATATTGTTTACAATACCACCTATATCGCTTATATTCAACGTTTTACATTCATCGTTTTTTAGATAATTTGCAAGTGATGTCCTTATTAATCCGTGACTTTGAACTCCGTGTAAAATCTGTCCTTCCCTTAAGTATATTTCCGGCAAATTGACCTCCATCATAATATCCACAGCCAAAACTATGGCGAACTACATATATTAAAACAATAGGGTGCCAATGCACCCTAAACTATTTTTTCTCATTGTTAAGGCGTTCCAAAACCCTGCGGTATCCATCCGCACCATAGACAATGCATTTATTAATTCTACTTATCGTCGCCGTCGAAGCCTTAGTCACCTTCTCTATTTCGTTGTATGTCTTCTTCTCAGAAAGGAGCTTGGCCACCTGAAGTCTCTGAGCAATCGAGTGAATCTCGTTGATCGTACATATGTCCTCAAAGAACCTATAACAATCTTCCCTATCTCGCAAAGTCAAAATCCCGTCGAACAGTTCGTCAATATCTTCTCTTCTGTACTTTGATTCGTAAGCCATCGTTCCTTCCTTTCGCTTGAACAGCAATCTGGAATACCAAAATATTGCGTTGAAATTATATCATTTTACCGCGCTAAAGTCAATTTCCGGCAAGCTCTATCGCTTTCTCCAGCTGCAAGTCTTTGCCATCGCTGTTTGCTACAACATACTGAGGTGTGATTCCCACGCCGTGTATCTTGGTTCCCTTAGGTGAAAAATATTCCTTTACCGTAAGGCTAACTGCCGTTCCATCCTTGAACAAGCGAGTTTCCTGAACAATTCCCTTGCCAAAAGTCTTCTGTCCTACAGAAATTGCGGCACCGTTATCGATAAGTGCTGATGCTACAATTTCTGATGCGCTCGCCGAGTTTTCGTCGATCAAAAGAATTACTTTTAGCTTAGTATGCTTCTCGTCAGAGTTGAAATTTTTGATATTACCGTGCTTGTCCTTCGTATAAGTAATCTTGCATTTAGGGAGTATTATATCTGCAACCTTTGTTCCCTCATCAAAATATCCGCCCGGGTTTGAGCGCAAATCTATAATTACACTCTCCTTGCCGTTTGACTCGAACGAATTTATCGCTTCTTCAAATTTTTTAGCCGTATTCTCCCCAAATGATGTGATCTTCACATATCCTATTTTATCTGATATAGATGTCGGCTCAACCGTCGAATCCTCAATTTTGCCTCTTATAACCTTGATGTCCTTTTTATCCGATCCTCGCTTTATCTTAAGCACAACAGGGTCACCAACTTTGCCGGTTATTGCTTTTCTTACAGCGTTTGCCGTATTATATTTTTTCCCATCTATCTCGAGAATTATATCACCCTTTTGGATTCCGGCAGTTTCAGCCGGACCTTCCTTGATGACATCCTTTACAAGGATTCCTTCCTTTGTAATCTCAAAGCTTATTCCGATTCCTGTAAAACTGTTGTTGAGATTTCTTTTAAGCAAAGCGAGTTCATCCTTGTTCAAATACCTGGAGTACTTATCTCCAAGAGCATCAAACATCGCATTGTAAACCGCCTCCTCTTGCTTTTCTTTGTCATACTTAAAAAGGAAGTCCGATGATATGAACTCTTCTACACTTAGAATCTTACTATACTTTTCGAGGAGCTTGTTCTGCTCGTCCAGCTCGCTCCTGTTTACTAAAGCCGAGTCACTGAGTTTTAGATATGAAAAGAATCCTGCAACCATCAGTGCCGAAGTTATAAATACTGTGAATAATACTATTCCAACTCTTTGTTTTTTCATTAGTTCTCCATCTTTGCCGACTTTAAAACAAAATTCATATATTGTTTTCCGTTCCAGTTTGATAATTCCAAATTTCCAATCAAAGCTATGCTTCGCTTTGATCTCATTGCCTCATCTAAAAGCGTTTCGTATATATCTGCATTTACAAAATCCACACCCCTAATGCTCTTCCCATCAAAGTTTGCCGTAAACTGCAGAAACTCAGGTCTTTTCTGCATCCTTGAAACGTAAGCAATATTTGCATCTATTCGTATTAGAGGTACTTCGTTACATCTTCCAAATGGCTCAAGCATCCTCTGCTGAGCGAAGAAATCCTCATTTAAATCAGCACTCTGAAGCTGAACGTCATAGGCCGGTGTATCACCGGCTTCTGCCACATCCTTATTCTTTTGCTCTGTCAATCCCTCTTCTATTGAGGCTCTTAAAAGAGGTATATTTTCATCCGATATCGTAAACCCGCAAGCCGCTGCATGTCCGCCAAACTTTACAAATAGCTCCGGCTTTCTATTTAGCAACTCAAAAAGGCTTATCCCATCTACGCTCCTTCCGGTGCCCTTACTGTATCCATCACCTATCTGTGTAACGATTAGACTTGGGACATTATATTTTTCCTTTAGCTTTCCGGCAACAATCCCGGTGACGCCTTCATGAGCATCTTTTAGCTCAACTAAGAGATATCCCTTGCCAGCGTCCTCCTTTGATATATCAGCTACGCAGCTCTTAAAAAGATTTTCCTGAACGCTTCTTCGTGTGTTATTTGCTTCCCTGATTAGCCCTGCAAGCTCCTTTGCTCTCTGCTCGTCATCGCAGAGCATGAGTCTTGATGCTAATGAAGCACTTCCCATTCTTCCCGCCGCGTTTATATGAGGCGCTATAACAAATGATATGTTTTGTGAGATTATCTCACCTTGTTTTAAACCTATCTCCGTCATAAGTTCCTTAAGGCCAACTCTCTTGCTGAGATTGAGCGCTCTAAGTCCAAACTTCACAAGAGTTCTGTTCTCGTCTATAAGAGGAACTACATCGCCAACTGTTCCTATAGCGACGAGGTCGAGATTTCGCGTCAGAACTTCCTTAGGGAGATTAGCAGTTTCACATAGTGCCTGAGCCAGCTTAAATGCGACCCCAACTCCTGCTAAATACTTAAAAGGATAATGGCAGTCCGACTGATTCGGATTGATGATAAGGCAGTCCGGAACTTCATCTCTAATTGTATGATGATCCGTAACGAGTACCTCAAGACCTATCTCCTGCGCGTGCATGACCTCATCTACAGAAGTCGAGCCACAATCAACAGTAATAATTATATCCGCCCCTGCTGCCTTTATTTTATCTATCGCATCTGAATTTAACCCGTATCCCTCATCAAAGCGAGACGGAATATAGTAGCTTACATCCGCCCCCATCCTTCTGAGAACATCCATCATGAGTGACACCGATGTAACTCCATCCGCATCATAGTCTCCGTAGATACAAATCTTCTGCCCTGTCTCAACAGCCATCATTATAAGATCGACGCCTTCATACATATCTTTAAGCATAAAAGGATCGTAAGTCAAACTTGGCTTATCAGATAAGAACTCCGCGACATCATCTGCCGCGGAGATACCTCTTTTATTTAGTATTGTCTCTATAGCACTGTTTAATTTCATTATCTCTATTTTTCAAAAATCTTTTTAATGGTTTCATCAGAAATATATTCTTCCGAGCCAATTGTAATTGATTTTTCTCCAAAATTCCAAGTATCTATCAAATACTTTCTTGCATAATAATAATCCTGATTTGACACTAACAAAACTGGTGTATGCCCTTCCGACAACCCTGCCCCAGATAATCCGTCTGCAAAGTCATATCCGCATGTTAATAAAACCCGAGGTCTTTTGTTATGTATCAGAAATTCTATAACTAATTAACAAGCTCTATATATTAAAGTTTATATTAAACAATATTACAATTTAGTTCGTATATAATTCAGGATCAACATACTGTCCGTTTATACGAACCTCATAGTGAACATGCGGTCCTGTCGCCCATCCTGTTTGCCCCGAAAGTGCTATTACATCACCTTGTTGAACGTATTGTCCCGGACTTACCGTTAACGCACTGTTATGTCCATAAACAGTCACTACTCCGTTACCGTGATCGATGAATACTCCCCATCCATAACCTTGCTGATACCAACCTGTCAAATTCATGACTCTTCCGGCAGCCGCTGCTCTTACCGGAGTTCCTGATGGAACACCTAAATCGGTACCCGTGTGGAAAGTTCCGTACTGTTCAAGCCCAATCCTATGTCCAAATGGAGATGTTATAACTTTTGCAACAGGCCATCTTAGATTTACCGGACCGTTTGTGATGCCACCGCCTCCACCGCCGGAATATCCGCCACCTCCGCTTGTATTTTGATTACTCTGTGCTGCTGCAGCCTGCTGTTCCGCAAGAATCTGTGATGATAGCGATTCTGCCTGCTGATTGAATATTGCCAGATTCTCGTCTATCTTAGCCGCCTTCGCCTCAAGCTTTGCAGATACCTTGTCAAGTTCATCTTTCTTACTCTTTAGCTCGTTCTGTGAACTTGCTATCTCCTGATATGCCGCACTTAGTTCTCTTTTCGTTTTGTTTAGCTCTTCACTTATCTTCTCAAGACTGGCAAGGGTACTTCTATCACTCTTGTAGATTTTCTGAAGCATAGATAGGTTTGAAAGAAGCTCTGAGAAATTCTTTGAGTCTAGTATTATATCAATGAAACCAACAGAGCCATTCTTATACATAGTGCGAAGTCTCTTAGACATTCCGCTTTTTCTATCATCAATCTTAGCTTGCATGTTCTCAATTTTGCTGTTTAGCTCATCGATTTCTGCCTGCTTCTTATCAATTTCACTCTGTACATTTGTTATTTCAGTGTTTAGGCCTACAATCTTGGTTTTATATTTGTCGAGTTCATTTACGACTTCACTCTTCTCGGCCTCTGCAGCTTTCTGCTTTTCTATTACGCTGTTCAGCTGAGATTTTTTGTCTGTTGCATATACGCTTCCCACATATGCAAGACTCATACTCAAAGCCATCATAAGCGATAACGATAGTGCTAAAACTCTGTTTTTATTCATCAATAACCTCCAAATCCTCTACTTAGTATCAAGGAATTTACGCATTGAAACTATGCTTCCACACGCACCTATACTTACTCCGATTGCTAGGAATATCAAAATCAGGTTAACTGACAGATATCCTGCCGGAACCAGCGGGGAACTCATAATAGTCATAAACTGCTTACCTACGAGCGATATGATTTCTCGATAGATGAAGAATGTTGCCACCGCAGAAACTGCGGATGAAATAACACCTATCAAAATTCCCTCTATCAGGAACGGACCTCGTATAAACCAGTTGGTCGCTCCTATATATTTCATAATCTCTATTTCCTTTGCCCTCGCAAATACCGTGAGCTTTATCGTATTGGAAACGACAACAATAGAAACTATAATTAAAAACACCATTATTACCATTGCAGCCAGCTTCAGGAAATTTGTAATCTTAGTTAGCTTCTTAACCGTCTCCTGATAATACTTAACATCTTCAACTCCATCAATGCCCTTAACCGTCTTGATAACCTTGTCTGCAGTTGACATAGAATCAACAGTAACAACAATGGAGCTTGGGAAAGGGTTATCACCCAAACTGTCAAGCAGATAGCTGTTCTCCCCCCAGCGTGTCTTCATTATCTTCATTGCCTCTGACTTGCTACGGTATACAGAAGACTTAACGCCTGGTTCAGCATCAATTTTCTTCATGATGTCCTCTGCCTGAGCTTTTTTGACATCATCATTTATGAAAACCTCAACCTCGTTGTAATTATTCTTTAGCATCTCTGTAAATAGATTGATATTAACCGTAATTACGAAGAACAGTCCCAATATGAGAAGCATAGCTGTTATCGCAAATACTGAAGCGGTTGACATACCCTTGTTACGCCAAATCTGCTGGAGTGCCTGTCTGACATTATAGCCTATCCTCAGCATTCTGAACCTCCTCACTATCGATATATCCGTAATCTCCGTATTCATCTCTTACAATGTGACCGGAGTCAATTGCAACTACACGCTTGCACATACGGTCAACTATATCCTTAGCATGTGTAACCATTAAAATCGTTGTACCAGTCTCATTAATCTCAGCCAAAAGGTCCATTATTCCATTTGCCGTATCAGGATCAAGGTTGCCTGTGGGCTCGTCACAAATCAACAAATCGGGATTATTGATAATAGCCCTTGCTATAGCAACACGCTGCTGCTCTCCTGCCGAAAGCTCATCAGGGTACTTAGTAGCCTTATCTCCGATGCCTACCATATCAAGCGCTACAGGAACACGATTCTTAACACGTCTTGAGCTCTTATGAACAGTCTCAAGTGCAAAAGCAACGTTCTCAAATACTGTCTTCTTTGGCAGAAGCCTGAAGTCCTGAAAAACTATGCCTATCTTACGTCTAAGCATAGGAATCTCTCTATTGCTCAGCTTGGTAACCTCTTGTCCGTCTACAACAATGCTTCCGGAGTCCGCGTTAACTTCCTTAAGAATAAGTTTGATAAATGTTGACTTACCTGCACCGCTTGGTCCTACCAAAAATACAAACTCACCATCATTGATCTGGATACTGGCATTTTCCAAGCCGACATTATCGTTATATATTTTGGTAACATTATCGAATGTTATCATGATAAAACCTCTGTATCAAAAATAATTTTCTAAACAATTATACTACAAAATAGCCATTTTGAAAACACTTACCGACCATTCTATCGCTTTATCTAAGTGAAACTTTTGTGAAAATTCCCCAAAACGCCTTGCGGCAAACCTCATCCTCCCATGGATATGCGCATTTGTATTCACAGGCGTACAAAATTTCCGTTGCTATCTCATCTATAAAGATTATTTTATCAGTTCTAAAAATTTTCTTTACCTCACGTTTTGATACTCCATCGTTCATGTGATTTACAACCCAAGTCACTCTTACATCATCAGTCAAAAGTTTGAAGTACTTTATCCTCTCTGCCTCCCTTATCATTCTCGACGGTAATGGTGATGCAACAACAAAGAGCTCATCCATATCCTTATGTAGGAAGTCAAAATCAGAAGTTGAATCTATATCAAATATATTGTAGTCCCCACGTGCCGCACTGTGAAACCTCGAAAACTGCCGTTTATTAAGCTCCACATTTTCGAGTACATTTGCTTGAGATATTAGTCTCCAATCTATGGTTCCTGATTCAGGCTTGACCTTATACTCTTCATGTTCCGAAGTGTTACGCCGCCCATATCCAAACTCCGGCGACTCGATATTTGAAACTCCGACTACTCTATCGTCCTTAGAAAGCAATTCGTAAAAATCCACATATCCTTTTCCTGAGAACCTTTGATCCATAGCAAAGCTGTCAAACAAAAGTGCAGATTTAGACCTTGGAAGGCCACACTCCGTATAGCATACATCAAAACCTAAGCGTCCCAGAAATCCTGACAGCATAACCGCAAACAGGCTAGTTCCGATCTGCTTGCCCGTTCCGGTAACTCCGATATTGCTGCCACATTTGAGTCCGAAATTCTCCTCAAAGTATCTTTTGTCGTACTTATTTATTTCTTCATCTTCATAACGCTGCTTTATTCCCAGCCTTATCACAACCTGCCAGCCTCCTTCATAAAATCGTAATATCGATAGACTAAACCTAAAGTATGGGGAATTCAATAATGCTTCTATGAGGATTTTTCATAATATGATTTCAGCACACTAAAAATCCCCTTGCTACTGCAAAGGGATAATTTATCTTGTCTTACTTACAGATTTTCTTGACCGCTTCTACGATATGATGCGAAGTCATCCCATACTTTTCTTTTAATTCTTCCGGCTTTCCCGACTCTCCGAAAGTATCCTGTTGTCCTACCATGGCCATCTTTGTCGGAAGCTCCCTCGAAAGCAATTCTGCCACGGCACCGCCAAGACCACCTATAATCGAATGCTCCTCAGCTGTTACGACAAATCCTGTCTTTCTCGCGCTCTCAATAATTGCTTTTTCATCAAGAGGTTTAATTGTATGAATGTCGATTACCTCAGCTTCAATACCTTCATCGGCAAGGCTATTTGCCGCATCCATGGCCTCCGACACCATTATACCTGTTGCGAAGATTGTAACATCCTTGCCCTCTTTCAACACCTTGGCTTTTCCGAGTTCAATACTATCGGATGCGTTATAGAAAACGGGAACCGCCGCTCTTCCCAGCCTAATGTAAGCGGGACCGTCAAAAGCAACAGCTTGCCTTATCAGTTTTTCTGCACTAACTCCGTCGCAAGGATTGATAACCGTCATGCCCGGGATAGTTCTCATCAAAGCAAGATCCTCAAATGTCTGGTGACTCGCTCCGTCTTCACCTACGGTTATACCTGCATGGCTTGCACAAATTTTAACATTAGCAGATGTATATCCGATTGAATTTCTAATAATCTCAAAGGCTCTTCCTGCCGCAAACATCGCAAATGTCGATGCGCATACAACCTTTCCCGAAAGAGCAATTCCTGCCGCTGAAGCGTATAGGTTCTGCTCAGCAATACCCATATTAAAGAATCTCTCAGGAAAAACTTTAGCGAATTCCCCGGTTTTAGTCGATCCGGATAGATCAGCATCCATGACAATAAGGTTTGAATTTTCTTTTCCGAGCTCTACAAGAACCTTTCCGTATGCTTCTCTCGTTGCTTGTTTATTTCCCATTACCACTGACCTCCAAGTTCCTTAACTGCCTGCTTTGCTTGCTCCTCATCAGGTGCCTTTCCATGCCAGCCTGCATTATCCTGCATAAATGAAACGCCTTGCCCCTTATGAGTGTGAGCTATGATTACCGACGGTTTGTCAGCAATCTTCTTTGCTTCATCCAAAGCTGCAAATATTTCATCAAAATTGTGTCCGTCGATGACCTGAGCATGCCAACCGAAGGCCCTAAATTTCTCATCTATCGGCTTAACCGTCATTACCTTGTCATTTTCTCCATCTATCTGAAGACCGTTCCAGTCAACAAAAGCAAGCAGATTGTTGAGCTTATAATGCCCTGCGGCCATAGCCGCTTCCCAAACGAGACCCTCCTGAAGTTCTCCATCACCGAGAAGGGTGAAGACTCTGCTTCCATCATTATCCATCTTTGACGCAAGCGCCATCCCCACACATACCGAGAACCCCTGTCCGAGTGAACCTGTTGACATTTCAATACCTGGAACCTTCTGCATATTGGGGTGTCCTTGGAACTTGCTTCCGAGCTTCCTCAAAGTCATCATGTCTTCAACAGGGAAATACCCTCTCTCTGCCAAAGTTGCGTACTGTACAGGAGCAGCATGTCCCTTGGATAGAACAAATCTGTCTCTTCCCTTAAGCCTTGGATTCTTCGGGTCTATGTTCATCTCTCTGAAATATAGTGCCGTTAGAATGTCCGCTGCCGATAGACTTCCTCCGGGATGTCCGGATCCCGCATTGTACACAGCTTTGATTACATCAACTCTAATCCTAGCCGCGATTTCCTTATAGTTGATACTTTCCATTCTTTCCCTCCATATATAACAAAACCTTTGTTTTGTAAACCAACTAACACTTATTTTTTACAAGTCATTAATAGCTGTTGAAATATTATCGATTATATCCCTAGCCATCATACTGATTTGACCTAGATTCCATGCAGCTTCATCTCCTGCTCGCCCGTGTAAAAATGCAGCAAGACATGTTGCATCGAAAAGCTCAAGCCCCTGTCCGGCAAACGCTGTAATCATGCCGGTGAGCACGTCACCTGATCCTGCAGTTGCCATTCCGGGATTTCCGCTTGTATTTATCGCAAGCCTTCCATCAAAACCAGTCACACACGTATTCTTCCCCTTTAGAAGACAAATTGAACTGTATTTTTTTGATATAGTCCTGCAAAACTCTATGCGATTCTCAGGTCTTATTTCGCTTGCACTACATCCGATAAGTCTGGCTGCCTCGGCTCTATGCGGTGTCAGGCACACATTTTTTGCATCTCTGATTACATCAGATAAATCAAAATCCTCATAAGCCAAAGTGTTAAGTCCGTCCGCATCTATCACTATCGGCCCATCAAAATCCTTACAGACTCGCCTTATCAAAGTTGCGGTTTTATCGCTCACACCCATTCCCGGTCCAATCGCCACGGCATCAAAGGAGTCAAGATGCCCAAATGCTTCGTCCTCGCTCACACATATAGCTTCCGGCAAAAGGCATTGTATAGGGCTTATTCCGGACTCAGCCGTCAATATTCTAACAAGACCCGCTCCGCATCTAAAAGCAGCAAAACTCGCCATATAAGCAGCTCCAATCATTCCCGATAAACCTGCTATAATTAGAACTTGCCCGCAGTCAGTCTTGGAAAAATCCTCACCTCTTACAGGAAGCAATGACCTGCAATATTTAGAATCGAGTTTAATCGCCTTAGCAGCTTCATTCACCAATCTCATAGAACGCGTCCTTTAAAACCATTAGAATACGAAGATTCCTGCCATTAGGAAGTAAATCGATAGAGCAACCGCATCTGAAACAGATGAAATAGCCGGATTTGCAATAAGTGCCGGGTCGAGGTTCAATTTCTTAACAATGAGCGGAATCATGCTTCCCAAAATCTTGGCAAATACTACGATACCTATCATAGATGTACATACTGTTATAGTCTGTGAGAAAGGAACTCCCTCAAAGAAGTAAATTCTGGCAAAGTTGATAATGCTCAAAATCGTACCGAGAATAACTCCTACCCTTATCTCCTTCCAAAGAATCTTCAGGAAATCATGAGGTTCAACCTCGTCAGTTGCAAGTCCGCGAATAATCAAGGTTGCAGCCTGTGAGCCGGTATTTCCACCAGTACCCATCAGCATAGGCATATATGTAATCAAATTTGTATAGTCCGAAAGCTGTCCCTCGAAGTTACTGATAATCTTACCTGTAAACACATATGCTACCATCAAAATGAGAAGCCAGGGAAGTCTGTTGATTACGTGTTGCCAAGGCGACATATCAAGATATGTTCTATCAGATTTATCGAAGTCGATGACACCGTTCATACGCTCTATATCCTCAGTAGCCTCTTCTTCCATGACATCCAGAATATCGTCGAAGGTTATAATTCCGACAAGTCTAAACTCATTGTCAACTACAGGGATGGCCATGAAGCCGTACTTTTTAAAATCGGCTGCGACATCCTCCTGGTCGTCGTATACGTTCTCATATACGAATTCCGTGTGCATTATGTCCTTTATCTTGGTAGTGTCATCCGAGACAACCAAGGTAGAAAGTGAAACTATACCTATGAGCTTACGCCCTCTATCCTTTACATAACAAGTATAAATCGTCTCTGCATCAATGCCCTCTCTCTTTATGTGATCGAGTGCCTCTCTGACAGTCCAGTCCTTTTGCAGACTTATGTAATCCGGAGTCATCAAACTTCCGGCACAGTTGTCCGGATAGTTAAGGAAGGTATTAATCAGCTTTCTCTCGCTCTTAGGAGTCTTCTCCAGAATCTTGTCAACAATATTTGCCGGTAGTTCCTCAAGGATATCAATCTTGTCGTCAAAATCCATCTCACGTACAATGTAATGAATTTCTCGATCGGTAATACTGTTTACAATGTCGACCTGATCATCTGAAGGAAGCTCAGAAAAAACATCTACGGAAACATCCTTTGGAAGTAGTCTGAAAAGGATAACTGTAGCCTGAATATCAGCTTCCTCAGTCACCTCTTCCAGAAGCTCGGCAATATCAACAGCATTATATTTGAGGAGTTCATCTCGCGCTAAGAAATATTTTTTTTCTAATACCAGATTGATAATTTTGTCAAGGCTTTCTTCCATAGCCATCTCTCTATCTGCTATTGTTAGGTTTTCCATAGCCCCCTCCTCTCTGTCAAAATATCTATATACTAAACTAAATTTCTAAAATTAAACGCCCTTACGCTTATCGAACATCCACCTGCTAGGTGCATATAGCAACTTAGAAACAGGAAGATCAAACTCTCCCAAATACTCGTGGATATATGGATTAAATGCGCTTTTAAATTCCTGAAGCCCATCGTCTTTGTAACCCGATATTCCTCCAAGGTTTACATATTTGCAACCCCTATCAAAGCTTGTTTCTATTGCCGAAAACCAAGTCTTATACGGAGCCATAAACCTACGGAAATCGTTATCTGCTCCCGCATATAGAAGTTCTGCCGTCTCACCGAAAAATACACTAAGAGCCCCCGCTATACACTGCTTATCACCATACTTTGCAAGATTGCTCTCTCCATCCTTAACTCTGCGAGTGTATGAAGCCAAATTTTCCTCCAGCTTAAACTTCTTTTTGGGTGCAGTGTCCGGACAATTCTCTATATCCTCAAGGCATTTGTCCCGCAGCGCAAGAGCCTCCTCGTATTCTCCTTTAATATCCATATATGTAAGTGTCAAAAAAGCGTCTTCTCCATATATGTCCAATAGAAGTTCGTAGTACTGCCTATCTCTTAACGCAACACCCTGACGGTCAGCTGTACAGTTCATGACTCTATCAAAATCATCAAGTCCGGATTTGTCAACAATTAATGTCTGTAAATATTTATTCTTAATTGCTGTCCTATAGTTTTTTCTTCCCTTTTTGCTCAGGTAGTCCTCTCCAAACTCATCCTTGTGACATACCATATTAAATCTGGGTTGTATCGTTGCCGACATGCCTAGAGTAAAACCTATATGTTTGAGTCCGGCAATCTCAATATTATCTAAAGCCTCAGAACCGGTATCAAATAGCACAGGAACACCCAGTTCCTTATATCGACCTCGAAGCACCGGCGGATCCACTTTGACAAAAAGGCATCTATATTTCTTTGCCCAGCGCTTAAGTTCTTTGAAGAAAAAAACAACAAGTTCGGAATTGCCATAGTCCATTATAGGTCCTCTTGGAATGTACATCATAGTGAATCCGAGAGGCAGATGCTTAATCAAAACAAGAGATGCAGCAAGCTGCAAGTCTCCATCAAAAACGCCGACTATAGCATGGTCCCAGTTGTTCTTAATTTGGCTCCATCTACTTGACTGAAGAAGATTTCCAAACTCCGACTGCGATATGAATTTGTCATGTGCATCAGCATCTAATTTATCTCTAAAAATATACATTTTTACCGCCTGTTTATAATCATATTCCATAATATTATAAGCCACCTCAATGTCTTGTGTCAAACTACAAGCTGTCTCATATACACAATAAATTTAATGTTAGAATCTGCGACTTCACACGCCAAAATATATCCTAGTAGCACAATGATTTTCCCTCAAATTTGTTGCTTGTAAACTATCAGAAAAATTAAATTAAATTAGCCTTCCTTTTGTTCCATTTCATATTGACGAAAAAATATCAAAGTGGTATATTTAGATTAGATGCTTGTGTATACACAGCATTGTATAAAAAAACTACAACACAATATGTATTTAAGAAAAGAGGAGATCGAAATGGCAAATTTAGTTCAGAAGTACATCGACATTGCTAAAGCTAAGAATCCAGGCGAACCTGAATTTCATCAGACAATAGAAGAAGTTCTTACTTCTATCGAACCTGTTCTGGAAGCACATCCTGAATATGTCGAGGCTGGACTGGTTGAAAGACTTATCGAGCCGGAGAGAACTGTTAGCTTCAGAGTTCCATGGGTAGATGACAGCGGCAAAGTACAGGTAAACAGAGGATACAGAGTCGAGTTCAACAGCGCTCTTGGACCTTACAAGGGTGGTTTGAGATTTGCACCAAGTGTATATCCCGGAATCCTTAAGTTCCTAGGATTTGAACAGATTTTCAAAAACAGTCTTACAGGCCTTCCAATCGGTGGTGGTAAGGGTGGTTCAGACTTTGACCCTAACGGAAAGTCAGATGCCGAAATCATGAGATTCTGTCAGTCATTCATCACAGAGCTTTACAGACACATTGGACCTGACACAGACGTTCCTGCCGGAGACCTAGGTGTAGGCGGAAGAGAAATCGGATTCATGATGGGTCAGTACAAGAGAATTACAAATCGTTATGACGGAACTTGGACAGGCAAGGGAACAGCAAACGGTGGTCTTGCAGGAAGAACAGAAGCTACAGGATACGGAATTGTATTCTTTGCTAGAGAAATGCTGAAACACTGCGGTGAAGAGCTAAAAGGCAAGAAGGTAGCAGTTTCCGGATTCGGTAACGTATCATGGGGAACAGTTAAGAAGCTAAATGAGCTCGGTGCTAAGGTTATCACAATCTCAGGACCTGACGGATATATCCTTGATGAGGATGGAGTATCAGGAGATAAAGTTGATTTCCTTCTTGAGCTAAGAAATTCAGGAAAGAATATCTGCTCACCTTACGCAGAGAAGTATCCAAATGCTAAGTTCTTTGCAGGAAAGAAACCTTGGGAAGTTAAGGCTGACCTATACATCCCATGTGCAACACAGAACGAAATTCGCATCGAAGATGCTAAGACAATGGTTACTAATGGTTGTAAGTACCTCTGTGAAGGCGCAAACATGCCTACAACAAACGAAGCTATTGAGTATCTCCAGGAAAACGGCGTGGTTGTTGGACCATCAAAGGCTGCTAACGCAGGTGGTGTAGCTTGCTCATGCCTAGAGATGAGCCAGAACGCTCAGCACATCGTATTCTCTGAGGAAGATGTTTACAGACAGCTAGAGGGAATCATGGTTAATATCTTTAAGCTATCAGCAGATGCTTGCAAGAGATACAACCTAGGATTCAATCTAATCGCCGGTGCTAACATTGCCGGATTCGAAAGAGTTGCAGAAGCTATGATGCTTCAGGGTATTGTATAAACAATACTGACAAGTAAATATTAAGCTTTAAGCTTATCATGACAAAGCCCCTATGTTCTCATAGGGGTTTTGCTATATCCTGAAGTTTGTTCAAGCCTATATTAAGCCTAAAAAGGGTTCCGTTTGAGTTTAGTAAGATGAGCAATACCATCCTATTGCTTAGGAGAGCAGGCTCGGGTATCCTTTCAAGCTACCTTGCTCTTCTCTTTAGCATTGCAGAAATAGCTGCGCATGCACCGATCAGTGATATCGTATAGATTATAAATTCAATACCGTCTCCGGTGTTTATACTTCCCTCATTCTTCACCTGCTTAATGACTGCTGCATTATCGTTTTCTTTCACTTTACCGCTTTGTGTTGCAGCCTTTCCGTTATTTGCAGGAGGCACTGCCTGTCCCGGATTCTGAGCCCTTACATTAAATGAAAATTCTCCGAACCCTGCGGTAGTGTTTAACCTAAGCTTATGAGTTCCCGACTTCAGCGTCTTAAGATATTCGCTTGTCAAAGTCAGCTTGATGCTTCCCTTTTCAATCTTATAATACTTCTTATCGAGTGTCTTTCCATCAACGTTTACAGACACAAACTTGTCAAAATTGGCATCCTTTGCGTAAAGAACAAGCCCCTTAGTTTTATTGGCATCTATAACAAGTCCATCTTTTCCAAATTCATTCTCAAATTTTTTGTTCGCATTTTCATCATATTTGATATCGAATGAAGGTTCATTTAGAAGCTTGTCCAGCGCCGCTGCTTTCTGATCTAGTATTTTCTTTACTTCCTTTGCTAAATCCTTCTGCGCTTCTGTAAGGTTATCAAAAAATGCCTGAGCTTCATTTATTGCTTTTGCCGTTTCAGTTGTAATCTCTCCGATAGCTTTTACCTTTTCCTCAAAGCTTTTAACAATCGCTTCATCATTTAACTTCTGATAAGGCGCTGCCAACGAGTCATCCATCTTATCGGTCTTAACTATATTTGCCGAATAGAACACGGGAATTCTATGGAACCACTTACTTGATGCTCTCTGGGCCAGATCAAAAGTCTTCTCAAGATGTGGAAGCGGATATTCAAACGCATATGCCTGCTTACCTTCCGGATTTGTTCCCTCAAAGAGCGGTTTTATCATCAAGTTATCCTTGCCTGCCTTCTCAGCAACCTCAGCATCAAATGCACTACCCATATATATTAGGTACTGACCTTTTCCCGGTAGATATGCAACAACACTCATCTTACCATCCTTAGCGATGATATTCATGCTTACCATTCTAAATGTGCTGAATCTAACATTTCCCGTGTATTTGTAGATGCCGTCTTTTAGTACCAGCTTGCTCAAAGCAGTCTTGAGTTTTCTTGCCATCTTTGTCCTCGCAACTTCACTCTTGCTCGAATCAGCCTTAATCATTTCAGCTTCTTTTTTAACCTCTTCCAGCGCCTTCACACTATCATCGGTAAATATGCTTAAGTCGCTAGGAACAGCTGCTATAGCCTGATCTAAAGTGTAAGGATATAGGTCTCCATCGTCCTCTATCTGTTCCTCTTCCGGTTTTTCTACAACTTTTCCGTTGTCAATTTCTTTAATAGCATCATTAACAATCTTGTCCAGATTTGCAATATTCCTCTCTTGATTGATAGCCATAATGCAGTTTTTCTTTGCGGTCTTAATAACATTTTGATCAATATTCTTGCTAGGCACATAGGCATTTATCTTAGCGATAGCTGCTCTCTTTGCCGGTAGTTGTTTAAATGACTCCTTAATTGCCATCTTTACGGCATTCCAAGAGAATGTTGCAGATGTAATAGTATCAACCCCATCTATTTTGGATTCATCAAGTCCATTAAATGCTTCTAGAAAGCCCTTCTTACCGTTAAGGCCATTCTTTACATTATTCCAGTAGGTTATGTTCTGGTCACCATCATAATCTGTCTTATCATCTGCAACCGAAACAATCTTCTTATTCTTGTCTACTGTTACAGAGAGCCTTGCCGTATAGTCAAAATATTTACCTTTAACAGGTGCTTGACCATATATAGTGACATTCTCAGATCCACTTTCTGTATTCGCCTCTCCTGCATCTACATTCATAGTAGGAATTACCACTCCGGCTGCTACTATTAGACTCAAAACTCCTACAGAGATTTTTCTCAATAACTTACTCATTTTTCCTCCCATATTCTTTAGAAATACTAATAAAAAAACTCATCAAAAGAGATGAGTTTAGTTAAACAAATTAGCGTGCTTAATCGTCATCACTCGTAACAAACAGCTTTTCTGTGGGTAGTTATCTGGCTGGGCATTGCCCTACAGTTGCGTGACAGCGGAGTTTGACTCACTTCCCTACCTTTTGATGCCTGCGCAAATCACGCAAGCCATCGATCGCAGATCCGATATTGAATTTTCTAAGCACAGGTATTATATCATACATATGCAGGTTTGTCATCAATCAGTTGACATACATAAGGAAGATTTATTAGCCCGATTTTTATCCTATAGCCATAACCTTACTCTTCTCTTAACTGCGTGAGAAATTAAAGCACATTTTATCTTTTATGCACGAAAAAAGGATGCCCATATAAGCATCCTTTAATAACTTGCAATTCTTAGCCGATGTGAATGTAACCAATTAAGTTTGCACTACATGATACAGGACCAACTGCTGTTGTTCCTCCATTCCATCCACCGTGAACAGCTGTTCCGCCACCTGCATAGATAGCTACGTGTGTATCGTAGATTACTATGTCTCCAGGTACCGGATTTGAAGTCCATGAGCCAAGTGAAGCGTACTGCTGTGGCCATCCGTGGAAGTAGATTCCTGCGGCTGCAAGTGAATTACTTACAAGGCTTGTGCAGTCCTGTCCAACTCCAAGCTGCGAATAAGCTGCTGCAAGAATTGTATTTCCGTTTGCAGAATATCCACTTTGACTTGACCCTGCATAGCTTCTTGAACTTGAAGCCCTGCTTGAGCTTGAATTTGATCTTGAGTTTGAACTTGAACTCTGTGCTGCCGGTGTTTCCTTAGTCTTAGTTCCTCTCAGAACTACTGCACTCTCAGGAGCCTTAACGGTCTTAGATGATAGAACCTTAGTTGAAACCACTTTTCCGTTAGACTTTGTTACAACTTCTGTAACCTTTTCTGTTCCCTGAACACCTTCAGTCTTTACTTCTTCCTCACCTTCATAAAGTGCGTCAGTATCCTCATATACTGTATCGAACTCTACTGCCTTATCAGATGTAACCTTCTCCTTAACTGTTACAGTTAGAAGTGAACTCTTGCTTGAGAACTTAATTACGTCTCCCGGCATTAGGCTTTCCAGACTTACATTAGGATTAGCTGCCAATATAGTATCTACATCTGTTCCGAAAGCTGCTGCTATATCCCATAGCGTGTCGCCATCCTGAACTGTGTAGGTCTTGCTAGCTTTTTCATCACCTAGTAGCTTATCAACAAGCTTCTTAGTGCCTTTTTCCACCTTTGGCTGTTCATCAGATGCCTTTACTGTAATCTGATTAACTGTCAAAGCCGGATCAATTTCAACTGCCTCAACATTAGCACCTTTAGCAACATACTTTGCCTTAACCTGCTCGATTACCTCCTTGGCCTGTGACTCATTATCAAAGACAGCTACAGTCTTGTTACCGAGCTTCAGCTGCCAGTAGTCAACAGTCTTGCTGCTAGCGGTCATTGCCGACGATATAATCGTAGTTGATAGAACTAAGGTTACTATCAAAGCTAATATCAGCACTGAATCCCTTCTTGATTTAATTTCCTTGATGATACTCATGTGTTGTACTGTTCCTTTCCGTACTGACTCATCTATCAGCACTCGGTCAAGGGACCGAAGTATTTCCCGTGAGTTAATCCATCTTAGATGAATCATGAACTCTTGTGGTTAGGTTCATATTTATTTCCGAACCACAATACGTATATTAGATTATATACATCGTTACGTCAAGCCCTTTTTTGAAACTTTCACAAGACCATCACTTAATGTTTTGTGATTAATATTGATATTACAACGTTTTTGCTTCTTAATTTTTCTTAATTTTTCTTAAGAAAATAATTTTACATATTGTATATTTATACTTTTATATTGAATATGCTATATTTTATATGCAATCTCTATACATTTCGTGTAATTTTATGGGCATTTTTAGGTAAATTCTTTGCTTTTCTTAAGAAATAGATTAAGAATTAGCTTAAGAATTAGCTTTTCTCATATATGTAGTTGTTTAATCACTCATTTTGATGAAATGACCGCTAGATAGGAGGTATATGTATGCTTCACATGAGTCCGATTCACCTGCTTTGCCGAGTGCAGCTGCATATATATCTATCTGCTTTCTGTATTGATTCGCTATACGCTCCTCGTTTTCAGACAAAGCTATCTCCGATACATAGCTGCTCTTATAATCTATCAAAACAGTCCTGCCTGCCTCTCTGAAGTAGCAGTCAATAATACCCTGTACGAGAATATCGCTCCCCTTATATGACATTTTGAATGTAAAGGGCTTTTCCTTAAAGAGCTCTCCTCTCTTTGATGCCTCTGCCGCCCTTGTTCCTATTTCTGTATCAAAGAAGCCACATATCTTTTTCAGATTTACCTGTTCAAGTTCTTCTGCAGTAAAGAAATGCTTTTCTACACATTCATTTGCGATTTTTTCTACATATATATATCCCTCATTTTTCGCTACGGAAAAATCTATCACCTCCATTATCTTATGGTAGATAGTTCCAAGCTTTGCTGCGGAGACCTTTCCCTTTTGCTTTTCGGATTCGTTTATACCTTTGAGCTCGTTTTGATGTTTTACTATATTATATGTAGCTTTTGAACTGAGTTCTAATTCGCCACCCACGTTTATCTCGGAAACGGAGTACTTTGATTTTAGATCGGTGGCAAGTTTATGCGGATATTCGTAGCCCAGTCTGGCTTCGATGCTCTCCCTCTCGGCTTCTGAGATTACACTTGTATCGAGTTCTTCCTTCCAAAGTAGGCTTTTCTTTCTTTCAGCCTTCTCTTGCTTTACATTAGGCACTACAATTTTGGCATCGACATAAGGTGCGACCATGTCAAGATAGCTTGCCATCTTCTTAAGCTTGCTGGAACTCTTGCTCTCATAGGCGCTCTCCTTATCGACGGTTCCAACCAGATATAGGATGTCACGCGCTCTTGTGAGCGCAACATAGAGAATTCTTTCCTCCTCATCCTTTTCCTTCTGCCTGATCTTTCTACCTATAAGCTTTTGCACAAGTGTGCTCTTTTTCCAGTGGCCTTCGAGGCTTTTTAGCGTGAGGCCCACACCGATATCCTTGTGAATCATGAGGTCTTCCTGATTTGAGTATTGAAGCCTTCCGTTCATACCTGCAACTATGACCATTGGAAATTCAAGTCCCTTACTCTTATGTATGGTCATAATCTTAACTACATCGTCACCCTCACCGAGCATTTTGACCTCGGAAAGCTTAACGTTACGCTTCTTTAGAGAGTCGACATATCTAACAAAGCCGTAGAGACTCGATTGCTTGTCATCCGAGAATTTATCGGCATACTCCACCAAAGCCCTCAAATTCGCCTGTTTTTGCGTCCCTGCAGGCTGTGTTCCCATTATTAAATAGTATCCGCTATCTATCATGAGCTCCCAGATGAACTCCGGCAGATTCATTATTCGCGCGCGAAGTCTCCAGCTGTGCATTGTTTCTAAAATCTCAGCCGTCCTATCTTTTAGATAAACAGGTTCACTTTCTTCGCACTCAGCGAAGCTCTTAAGTGACTCGTAGAACGAACCCTTTCTGTGGTCAGCTCTTATCCTCGCAAGCTCCTCGGCAGATAGTCCAAAGATTTCGCTGTGGAGTATATTTATCAAAGCTACATCCTGTTGCATATTATCGATGACAGATAAAAGGCTCATAAATATATTGATTTCTATCGTATCAAAGTAGCCCTCACTATCGTTGATAAAGCTATCTACTCCCTCCGACTGTAAAATATCTCTAAGGGTGCCACCACGACTTTTAACACCCCTCATCAAAATTACTATATCTGATTTCTTTAACTCTCTAACCTTGCCCTGCTTGCTGTCAAAGAAAGGAGTTCCTATGCTTTTCTTGATGAGCTCTGCTATGTACTTAGCCTCTGCTTCTGATTTCTTTAGCTTTTGAATCGCCTTATCGGATTCATCCTCCTGCTCCGCAAGATCCATTGCAAGAACATGAAGCTCAGGCTCATACTTAAGCTTTCCATCGTAGTCCAGCCCCTTGTGGAGCGCAGCTCTATCGTCATATCCCCTCATAATAGGCTCGAAAATTCGGTTGACATAGCTTAGGATTTCTTCCTTGCTTCGATAGTTCTTATTTAGGTCAACTACCTTTGATTGCTCGGATAAGCCCTCGCTATAGCTTTGATACTTGTCCTCGAAAATCTGCGGTTCGGCTAGTCTGAAGCTATATATACTCTGCTTGACATCGCCAACCATGAATACATTGTTTTCCCTCTTTATCTTACCGATGATTTCCTCTTGAATGAAGTTCGTATCCTGATATTCATCAATGAAAATATGAGCGAATTTATCTTTGAAGAACTTTCTCGCTTCCTCGTGTTCTAAAACCGCAAGACACTTATGCTCTATGTCGTTGAAATCTATGTATCTCTTGGCAGTCTTCGCCTCGCTATATCTTCCATCGAAGTCCTGCACCAGCCTAAATAGTGTTCTCACATAGCTTTCAGTAGCATTTATATCATCTATTTTCTCATTAAGGCTGATGCCAAGAAGTTCAGACTGTAACTCCTTTATCTCCGCCTTCGCCGAATCGCGCAAGTCCTTGATCATACCCTTAATTTGGTCATAGGCTTCTTTTTCGTCTTTTCTGGCTCTTAGCTGGGCTTCATCCAGGACTATGCAAGGAGCCAGCTCTTCTATAATCACGCCAAGAGGCTTAGCTTCAGCCTTTAGCTGTACCAACTTTTCCCTTGCATTCTTAAGCTTGGCAAGTTCCGCTTCTTCTATCAAAGCCGCCATACGCTCAAGCTCCTCGGCTCTTAGATTTTCTACTGCGGCATCAAAGTTTCCATATGCACTTTCTATTGACTCAGAGATGTAATCCAGATATTCCCTCGCAAGCGTACTCTTTTCAAACTCGTCACCGGAAAGACTCAAAGTTACAAGAACTTCTTCCATCCACTCATTCGGATACGGCATGGCCATAAGGTGGGTATAGAGCTTAAAGACTAAATCTCTGATCTTGTTAGGATTACGGTCGCTGCTTTGTGCATCCATGAGAGCCTTAAAATCATCCCTAAATCTTTCGAACTCATCCTCAATCAGCTCATCCATCACATCCTGCTGAATCAGGGTTGCACTGACTTCATCACAAATGACAAGCCCCGGCTCTATATCTATCAAATAGAAAAATCTTCTTATAACCGTTAGAGCAAAGGCGTGGAAGGTGCAGATGTCCGCCTGTGGAAGATCTGAAAGCTGAGCTTTAATGTATCTTATCTTTTCCCTTGCTTCATCATCAAAATTGAATTCCCCTTGGCCTGCTTTTGACAGAGCCCTTTGATTATCCTGAAGTGCCCTGAGTTCCCGGGTTAAAGACTTTCTTATCTTCTCCTTCATTTCTGCTGCAGCAGCCTTAGTAAAGGTAACGACAAGAAGACTGCTCACAGGAACGTTTTCCTCGCAGACCAGTTTTCGAATTCGCTCAACTAAAACCGCCGTCTTTCCGGAACCTGCAGCTGCCGCGACTAGCACGTTTTTGTTTCTTATATTTATGGCTTCGCTTTGTTCTTTCGTCCAGTTCATCAAAATTCTCCTACATCTATATCTTCCAAGCTCAGATATGTTGATTATACCAAATTTCTTGATATAATTGAATAAGAGGACTGTAATAAGGAGATGTATATGAAAATAAAGCACAGACCGACAATGCTGATGATTTTAGACGGCTTTGGCATAAATCCTAATAAAGAGGTCAATGCTATCGCAAGGGCTAAGACGCCACATTTTGATGAAATATTTAAAAGATACCCGAACACCGAGCTTGCAGCAAGCGGACTTGCCGTTGGGCTTCCGGAGGGGCAGATGGGAAACTCGGAGGTCGGACACACTAATATAGGTGCCGGAAGAGTCGTTTTTCAAGAACTGACTCGCATAAGTCAGCAGGCAAAGAGCGGAAAGATTTTGAAAAATCCGGAGCTGGTAAAAGCAATGGATAATGCACTTGAGAATGACAAAAGCCTTCATCTCATGGGGCTTCTCTCTGACGGCGGAGTTCACAGCCACATAGAACATCTTAAGGCTCTGCTTTCGATGGCAAAAACAAAGGGACTCGATTCCGTTTTCGTGCACTGCTTCCTCGACGGAAGAGACGTTCCGCCAAAGAGTGCGCAAAAGTATATAAGCGAGCTCGAGGAATACATGACAGAGCTTGGTCTTGGTGAAATCGCTACGGTATCAGGAAGATACTATGCCATGGATAGAGATAATCGCTTTGATCGCGTACAGAAGGCTTATGACGCAATCGTAAATCGTAAGGCAGAGTTCTTTGATTCCGCTGAAATTGCCGTCAATACTGAATATGATAGAGATGAGACCGATGAGTTTGTAGTGCCATGCTGCATCAAAACAAGAAGCGCTGAAGCCGGCAAAAGCCAAGGAAATATCTGCGACGGTGACAGCGTAATAATGTACAATTTCAGACCTGATAGAGCAAGGGAGATAACAAGAGCGATAGTAGATCCTGACTTTAGTGGATTTGATAGAGGCGTAGTAAGAAAGGATATCACATATATCTGCATGACTCAGTACGACGCTTCCATTCCTAATGTTGGAATCGCCTTCCCTCCTCAATCGCTTTCTAATACATTTGGAGAGTACATCTCTTCACTTGGACTTAAGCAGCTTCGCATAGCCGAAACAGAAAAGTATGCACATGTAACTTTCTTCTTTAACGGAGGAATAGAAAAACCTTATCCCGGCGAGGACAGAATCCTGGTTCCATCTCCTAAGGTTGCTACCTATGATTTACAGCCTGAGATGAGTGCTTTTGAGGTGACTGATAAGGTGCTTAAGGCGATAGAAAGTGCTAAGTACGACTGCATAATTCTAAACTTTGCAAATGCAGATATGGTAGGGCATACCGGAGTTATGGATGCTGCGATCAAGGCCATTGAGGCTCTTGACACATGTGTTGGCAGAATTTCAGATGCTATACTCAAGGCAGATGGACAGATACTTATGACTGCAGACCACGGAAATGCAGACGAGATGCTTGATGAGAGCGGAAATGTGATGACCGCCCATTCGTTAAATCCGGTTCCACTTGTGCACATTGCAAGGAACCCGCTTAAACTTAAGGACGGCGGAAAGCTCTGCGACCTGGCACCAAGCCTCCTTGACCTTATGGGAATTGCAATTCCGGAGGAGATGACGGGAGAGAGTCTAATAAAAAGAGGCTAAGATAACAGCATGAATGCTAGAATAGACTAAATAACTACATTTTAAATCAAAATGTATATCTACATGATAGAAACAATAAACCGATATAACTGTTGAAATATCAACAGTTATATCGGTTTTTACACACACTTTTTGTCCTATAACCCGCATATCACAACTGTATCGGTTTGTTTTTTAAAATAAAGCTCGGATTTTCGGATTTATTGTTTAGACATGCTGCTTATGTAAATTTTACTGACCAGCAATTTACCGTCATTCTCCTCGATGCTTATCTGACCTGTTACATTTATCCTTTCTCCGCTAGTCTTTTCTTTTAAAGTCAACTTGAATTCGTAGCTTCCGCTCACATCATCCTCATCGCTTGACTTGGTAAGCTCTATGTCAGCAGGCTCATATGCTATCCCATCTTCTATGCACTTCTTGTCGTACTTTAGAGGATTTCTGCCGGCCATCATATCCTTAAGGCATTCCTTGCTTGCCATTTCCTCAAAAGTCTTGTAATACTTCTCCTGATCCTTATCCTTAAGAAAGTCGGTATAACGATTTTCGTAGTTCGTCTCAAAGAAAACCCTGCAGAACTTGGTCATCAGCTTCTTTCCGTTCGCCTCATTCACAGATTTCTTACTGCCACAGCCTGCAAATAAAACTAACGATAGCACTGCGATTATGCAAACAATCTTTTTCATGTCATGCCTCCAATCGATAAGACTATAGCTTAGCTACTATATCCTGCCCGCACTTCATGCCCGTTTCCCATGCGTGCTGCAGATTAAAGCCTCCACATGCTCCGTCAAAGTCCACGATTTCACCTGTAAAGTATAGTCCATTAAGTTTGTGAGACTCCATGGTATTCGGGTTGAATTCGCTCTGTATAACCCCGCCTCTAGTCACCTGAGCCTTATCCCAATCGCAGAGTCCTGCTATATCAAAGCCGGTGCATTTAAGCGCACTTGTAAGGCCTTCACGGCCTTCAGATATCGCGTTTATATAATTTGCAAGCTGAGGCTTAAGTATTGAACAAAGACTCCCCTGTGAGCGCTCTAAAAAGCCCTCTACTTGCTTTTCATCAAACTCAGGCAGAAAATCGAGTTTGATACTGTAATCAGAAAATCTGTCCTTTAGAACATCTTCATAAGCTATGAACCTTGTCATATTGAATACGCATATTCCCGAAAGTCCGTAGTCAGTAAACTGAACTTCACCTGCTTCCTGCGCGAGCAGGTCGCTGCGGCGGGTGAGGCTGACTAGCGCCTTCTGCCTCACCCCGGAGAGACCGAGTTTCTTCATGTTTTGCTCGGTCCTTATGCCGCAGAGCGCCGGAACCGGCTCGCGCACTGCGTGCGCGAGCTGCTTTGCCAAGGCAAAGCCATCGCCGCATGTCCCGAGCTGCGGCGCTGCGGTTCCGCCGCAGGCTAAGACAAGACGCTTTGCTTTTATGCTAAAAGTCTTGGGTTTTTGGTTCTTTGAAACTTGTTTTGATTTCGCCCCTTTACCCTTTGATTTTACACTAGGCGCGTCCTGTCTTGCTGCGGCCAGAAAAAAGCCCTTGGCGTATTTAACAGATGTAAGCCTGCTCGAAAGCAGCCAGTCCGCAGACTCAAGCTTATTTGTCAGCGCCTCTACGACATCGGGCGCGTATTCTGAATAGGGATAAATCCTTCCCTCTTCATCGTTCTTTGTCAATACTCCCAAATACCCAAAAAAGGCTGAAACAATGCTCCAGCCCTCGCTTTTTATATTCGACAGATTGCATTTGCCGTTTCCGGAGGCCGCAATCTTTCTGCCGGGTCTGTCCTTGGCATCAACTAAGAGAAGCTTACAATCAGGCTTTTCTCTCAGAATTGCGTTGGCTACCATTAGACCGGATGCGCCCGCGCCCACTATACAAACATCATAAAGTTCTTTTTCTATATCGGGATTAAATTTAAAATCCAACCTCTTCTCCTATTTTAATGTTAGCGCTCCGAAGGTACTATGATCAACTCGACAGCCTTATCGAGCTTCGTTCTTAGCTCTCCGAGAAAGTTGCCGCCATTATCAACAGCTTCTCCCGACGCACCTACGACCATCTTTGTAATCTCGTTATCCTTTGCCAGGGAGCAAAGCGTCGAAATTGTATCATCTGACTTAAGTACGGTTAGGTCAGCTCCTGCTTCTCTTGCCTTTTCGTATAGAAATTCCAAGGCTTTGTTTTCCTCTGAATCACCTAAAAAATTGTAATCCGAGCCCGTTACATGAATTATATGTATAGAATCATCGTCACACATCAAAGCCTTGCCATAGTCGATAAGGCGCTGGCAGTTACGCTGCTTTGTTACACAAACCATTATATTTTCCATATGTTCCTCTTTCGCAAAAATATTATTTATACGAATATAACATCCTATTTTGTTAGTTTGTCAAAGGCTTCTTGATATTTAGATATAGTTTTGTCTATTACATCTTGAGGAAGAAGATAATCGCTATCCGGATTTGCCTTGAGCCAATCACGAACAAACTGTTTATCAAATGAAGGCTGTGATTTACCTGCCTCATAGCCCTCTGCCGGCCAGAAGCGTGAGCTGTCAGGAGTTAGCATCTCATCACCTATTACGATCTTGCCGTTCTCGTCCACACCGAATTCAAACTTGGTGTCCGCTATGATGATTCCACGCTCAAGAGCGTAGTCTGCGCACTTCTTGTAAAGCGCAATAGTGCAATCCTTGATCTTCTCTGCGTACTCTCTTCCATGTCCCGGAAAATCGCGTTCAATTACATCTATGCTCTGCTCAAATGAGATATTCTCATCGTGATCGCCGATTTCCGCCTTTGTGCTGGGCGTGTATATAGGTTCGCTCAGCTTCTGTGACTCCTTAAGTCCTGCCTCAAGCTTGATTCCGCAAACCTCACCTGTCTTCTGATAGCTGCTCCATCCGCTACCTGTGATATATCCTCTTACTATGCATTCCACAGGAAGCATCGTAAGCTTCTTGCACATCATCGACCTTCCCTCAAAATTCTCGTTTTGGAAGAACTCCGGCATGTCCTTAGTATCAACTGAAAGCATATGGTTTGGAACTACATCTTTTGTCAGGTCAAACCAGAACTTTGACATCTTCGTCAAAACCGTTCCTTTGCCGACGATGAGGTTCTTTAGAATCACATCAAAAGCCGATATTCTATCGCTTGCGACCAAAATAAGACTGTCACCAATATCGTAAATCTCGCGTACCTTACCCTCTTTAACCGGTTTAAACTCCTTCATAAAATCTTTCGCACTCCTTATATTATCTTGTACTACTCTGCTAAAGCAGCTTCTAGAGCTTTCTTAGTTGCCGCCTCAATTACCTCATAGGAATCCCCGGGTGATGCCTCAAACAATTTATCATCTCCAATGTAATACGTTGGTACGTGATAGTAGTCGAGACTTGCAATTCTGTCCGGATTCTCGCCCTCTTCTACTGCGTCTATCTCCACCTTCTTGTACTCGTCATTAGCGTTCAAAAGTGCATCAAAAGCCTTCATAGCTTTCTTACAGTATGGACAACCTTTTAAATATATAAATGTCAATTTTTTCATCTCAAACCTCCTCGTGCTATTATCTAAATTTTATCACATTTGCTTCCCTCTCTCAATCATAAAGTCAAAATTCACACGAGCTCCCGGCACCGACTGAGGTTTTCTTTCTACAAAAAATAACAGGCATGCAAATGCACGCCTGCCACCTTAATTTGCTTACTTATTTCTTTCTGGCCTTAACTGCTGTTCCGTAAGCCATAACCTCTGATGCCCCCTGCATGATTGCTGATGATGCATATCTAAGTCCTACTACAGCATCTGCTCCAAGAGCAGCTGCTTCCTCAGCCATTCTTCTTGTCGCAAGGTCTCTAGCTTCATTCATCATATCTGTATAAGCTTTGATTTCGCCACCTACGATTGTCTTAAGACCTGCACCAAAGTCACGAATTGCGTTCTTTGACTGAACTACACCACCCTTTACAACGCCCATCATTTCGAGTTCGTATCCCTCAATGTAATCTGTGTTTACTACTAGCATGGTTTCCTCCTTATCTAATCTGACCATTACCGTAAATTATATACTTAGTGGTCGTTAGAGCCTCTAGACCCATAGGACCACGAGTATGCAACTTCTGTGTACTGATGCCGATTTCGGCTCCGAAACCGAACTCGAATCCATCCGTAAATCTCGTCGATGCGTTTACATATACAGCGGCCGCATCCACCTCATCAAGGAATCTCTGCGAATTTGCATAGCTATCTGTAACTATGGTCTCAGAGTGTCCTGTGTTGTATTTATTGATATGTGCTATAGCTTCATCAACTCCTGAAACGACTTTGATGGATACCTTGAGGTCTAGATACTCCCTTCCCCAGTCATCATCTGTCGCAGGTACTGCATTATCTATGAGCGAACATCCTTTCTCGTCTGCGCGCATCTCAACATGGTGCTCTGCGAGTTTCTTTCCCAGCAAAGGTAGAAGCTTATCAGCTACCGCATCGTGCACAAGCACGGACTCGCAGGCATTACAAACACCTATTCTCTGCGTCTTTGCATTCTCAATTATATCAACCGCCATATTTAGGTCAGCTGATTCATCGACAAAGACATGGCAGTTTCCGGTTCCGGTCTCGATTACCGGCACAGTTGCATTCTGCACTACGCTCTGAATTAGTCCTGCGCCACCTCTTGGAATCAGCACATCGAGATAGCCGTTCATCTTCATGAACTGCGTTCCAACCTCATGCGAAGTATCCTCAATCAGCTGTACTGCATCTTCTGTGATTCCGCAAGCCTTAAGTGTATCCCGTAAAACTTTGACGATAGCAATATTGGAGTTTATCGCATCGCTTCCGCCTCTCAAAATAACTGCGTTACCGGACTTAAAGCAAAGCGCAAAAGCATCCGGTGTAACATTAGGTCTGGCCTCATATATCATTCCGACTACGCCTAGTGGCACGCGCTTCCTGCCTATCAAAAGCCCGTTAGGGCGTTTCTTCATCTCGAGCACCTCACCCACAGGATCGTTAAGCGCTGCAACCTGCTCAAGACCATCCGCTATGCCTTTAATCCTCTCCTCTGTAAGCATCAGCCTGTCTATAAGTCCTTCGTTCATACCCTTTTCGCGACCAGCCAAAACATCCTTGGCATTTGCCTCAAGTATGCTCTTTCTCTCATTTATAAGTGCATCTGCACAGGCAATGAGAGCCCTATTCTTAGTCTCTACATTCATCTTAGCAAGCAGTACTGAAGCCTGCTTTGCTCTTATTCCAAGTTCTGATAAATTCATATCTTCTCCTGTCTATTTGCCCAGATATTCCTGAAGATCAAAATTAGCATCGTGCTTGCCCAGAAACAAGGTTCCAAACTCCTGACCCTCGAGAATCCTGTGAATCACATGAAAATCATTGCCGCTGGCAATTATCATATCTATGCCCGAGTTTACTGCAATCTCGGCAGCTGCTATCTTTGTCGCCATGCCACCGGTTCCAACTCCGGTTCCCGTAGTTGCCTTGCCCATGGAAACAAACTTGTCGCTAAGTGATTCAACCGTATTTATGAATTTAGCTTCCGGATTTCTGTGCGGATCGTCTGTATAAAGACCCTCGACATCCGAAAGAAGTATCAAAAGATCTGCACGTATCAAATTAGCAACGACCGCCGAAAGTCTGTCATTATCTCCGAACACAGGAACCTCATCAATCTCTGATGTGGCTACACTATCATTTTCGTTTACTATTGGAATTACCCCTAGTTTAAGAAGCTCCTCAAATGTGTTGCACACATTATCACGGCTTTCACTATGTAAAACGGTATTCTTTGTCATCAAAATCTGACCTGCAATCTGATTATACTCAGAAAACAGCTTCTGATATATCATCATAAGTCTAGCCTGTCCTACCGATGCGCAAGCCTGCTTAAGCTGTATTTTTTCGGGTCTTTCCTCAAGCCTAAGCGCACTGCTTCCTGCCGCAATTGCAGCCGATGTAACGAGCACCACGTCGACATTGCAGTTTCTCAAGTATGATAGCTCTCTCGTCAGGATTTCCATCTTCACGAGGTCGAGTCTGCCACTCTCTGCATGTGTGAGCGAAGAAGATCCTACTTTGATGACTATTCTCTTTTTTTTGCTCAGCTCCGGTCTTCCCATTTACTTCCTACTTCTTCTTACTGTTTCCATTCCTATAATTTATCTGTATATCAGGCTGCACGTTATATATAAATACATTGAAGCTAATCGCATCGTCTTCTATAGATTGAGCCTCCATCTGCACGCCCCTTGCCACAAGGTCTTTTTTGTAGAAAATAGGTCTAACTCTGTAGAGCACATGATGATCTGTGGCTTTGATATAGTCCGCTAACATATCCTCAAACGGAAGCATCCCCTCCACATTCAGGTATCTGGTTCCCGTTATCAGGTTCTTTCTATTTGCATTCTGTCCGCTAAGCTGATATCCGATCAAATGGCAACGGTTGTAAAGATACTTATCTGCAATCAGTTTATCATATCTCTTGGTGTGCCAACCGCTCGGCTTAATCATACCTATGCTGCCTCTTTTTTCGGTAGGCATCATATTCCTTCCGAGCATTGCCGTTGCAGGTCTGCATCTGCCCAGATAATCCAGGTCACCGTAACTCTGAAACTCAGAGCTCGCAAGCTCTTCCTCCGTAAAACCGGGCTTATTGCCGTTCACCACGGCAAAGCTATACTCCGCATTATCAGGAAATGTATCTATGACATCGCCGGCTACAAGCTTTTCGCCCTTGCTATTTATCTGCTTGCTGTCAGCTACTTTTAGCCCATCCGGAAGTTCCCCGGGATTAGCCGGATTCACCTTTGCATTTCCACGCCTATGTATGCTCTCACTGCCGGAAGGCTCCATGCCGAGATACTCTCTCAGTGGCTGAGGGAGATCCGTCTTAAAAAAACTTAAGCATACAATAAGTATGAACAGAACTACGCCTGCAATTATCTTGCTGTTTTTCTTATTATTTTTCATATATGTATATAATAAATTATTCCCCTTGTTTTGTAAATGGCTTGATTTCTTTGAGTTTCTAAATATTATGTGAAGCTTTTTTATGCTCCACATTTTAATGTTAAGCCTGGAATCATCTACTTTATACAAAACGGCATAACTCTAAAACCAGAATTATGCCGTCATTTTTTAAGTTTAGCTAATTACATTTATTTCAGCGATTATACACTTTGATGTATAACGCCTCTATCTCTTAGTAGCTCTGTGACATCGATTCAATGATGCTGTCTGCGAGTGAATCCAGTTCGCTCTCCGTCATCTTTGATACTGATGATAGTACAGAAACTTCTTCGTTTAGAACTGTCATCTGCTTCATTTCGTCGAGTGTTTCGTTGATCAAAACGCTTGCCTGTGGAGCCCATGATCCGTTTTCTACGACTGCAACTACTCTCTTCTGTAGGTTAAGTCTCTTCATATCCTGAACGAAGTTTTCCATCGTTGGGAATACGTTCAGGTTATATGTTACCGAAAGAAGTGCCAGATGGCTGTACTTGAAAGCCTCTCCGATTAGGTATGATACATGTGTCTTTGATACATCGTACATGTGCACGCTATGCATTCCTTTCTCGTGTAGCTTTGTTGCCAGAATATGTGCTGCGTTCTCTGTATTTCCGTACATTGAAGCGTAGCATACGAGCACGCCCTTCTCCTCCGGTGTGTATGTAGCCCAGTGGATGTACTTATCCAGGATATAGCCGATATCCTTACGCCATACCGGTCCGTGAAGCGGGCAGATAATCTTAATGTCGATGGTCTGTGCCTTCTTCAGCAAATCCATAACCTCAGGTCCATACTTGCCTACGATATTTGTATAGTAGCGTCTTGCTTCGTTTAGCCACTCTCCATCAAAGTCAACCTCGTCAGCAAATAGTGCTCCGTCAAGGGACTTAAATGATCCGAACGCATCCGCACTGAAGAGAACTCCGTCTGTGGTATCAAATGTCACCATAGTCTCAGGCCAGTGAACCATAGGTGCCTCCACGAAGACAACATTGTGCTTACCGAAGCTCATAGTATCTCCCTCTGCAACCTGAATGAAGTTAGCATCCACATCATAGTTGAACTGGTGCATGAGCATCAGAGCCTTCTCTGTAGATACGATCTTCACATCCGGGTACCTGAGAATAATTTCCTCCATGGATGCACAGTGGTCAGGCTCCATGTGGTTGATTACCATGTAGTCGAGCTTTCTTCCGTCGAGAACGTACTCAACATTTTCGATAAACTGACGACCTACTGACCAGTCTGCGGTATCAAAAAGAACCGTTTTTTCATCTAATAACAGATATGAGTTGTATGAAACTCCATCCTCAATGGGATGAATGTTCTCAAAGAGGTGAAGCCTTTTGTCATTTCCACCGACCCAGAATAAATCTTCGGTTACTTTTCTAACACAATGCATTATTTTTCCTCCTTCTTAGGCTGTTCTACTTTGATAAAGCCTGTTTTCTCTTCTCCGCAAAGCGGGCAAATCCACTCTTCCGGTAGCGATTCAAATGTTGTCCCTATGCTAACCCCGCCTTCTTCGTCTCCTTTTGCCGGGTCGTATTCATATCCGCAGCCCTTGCAAACGTGTATTTCCCATGGCGAAGGCTCCTTGAGTACTGTTGCCTTTCTCATCTTAACACGAGGTGGTGCGGGCTTTTTCTCCTTACCGTTGTCCAGTGCTTTTGTAAGCAGCGGTAATATCTCCATTACATCTCCTACGATTCCGTAGTCCGCATTCTTGAAGATAGGTGCATTCTTGCTCTTGTTGATAGCTACTATTGTCGTTGCTTCCTTGATTCCCTTGAGATGCTGTCCTGCTCCTGAGATGCCGCAAGCGATATATAGGTTTCCTGTAAACTTCTGTCCCGACATACCTACGTATCTGTCCAGAGGAACATACTTGAGAGTCTCCGCCACCGGTCTTGATGAACCTATTGCTGCTCCTGCCTGCTTAGCAAGATCCTCAATTAGCTTCATATTCTTCTTCTCTCCGATACCCTTGCCTGCTGATACTACTCTATCTGCATCAACAATCGGCGTATTAGGATCAATACCTACTGTGAAGTCAAATCCGTCTGACTTGAGTGCTTCAACAAGCTGGTCAACCTGCTCCTGCGCGCTTCCCGAGAAAAGAATCTTCTTTCTCTGACCTGTGATAGGTCCTTTCTGTGCTGCCGGTGCTGCCTGCTGTGGAGCCTTACCTAGAATGTGAGCTGCTATTACAACTCTCTGAATTTCATTTGTACCTTCATATATAGTTGTAATCTTAGCATCTCTATAAGCTCTCTCAACTTCCATACCTTTTAGGTATCCTGTACCACCAAAGATCTGAAGTGCATCGTTACAAATCTCAAGTGCTGCATCTGAAGCGTACTGCTTAGCCATAGCCGATTCCATTCCAAATGGCTCGTGATGTTCCTTAAGTTCTGCTGCTGAGTAGATAAGGAATCTCGACATTCTTAGCTTTGTAGCCATGTCTGCAATCTTGAACGAGTTGATCTGCTGGTGTGCGATAGGAATTCCAAACTGAATTCTCTCAAGCGCATACTCTACAGCCGCCTCGTAAGCTCCCTGCGCAATACCTAGCGCCTGTGAAGCTATACCGATTCTTCCACCGTCAAGTGTTGAAAGTGCAATCTTGAATCCCTGTCCTTCCTTGCCGAGCAGGTTTTCCTTCGGAACCTTTACATCGTTAAAGATAAGTTCAGCTGTAGATGACGATCTGATACCCATCTTGTCGTAGTGGTCTCCAAACTCAAATCCTTCCCAGCCCTTTTCTACGATGAATGCACTGATTCCCTTTGTTCCGATATTTGGTGTAGTAACCGCAAATACTACATATGTATCAGCAATAGGTGCGTTTGTAATGAAAATCTTGTTTCCATTCAGTATATAATAATCCCCTTTTAATTCTGCGGTTGTCTCCGTGCCACCTGCATCCGATCCTGCATTAGGCTCTGTAAGACCGAAAGCACCCAGCTTTTCGCCCTTTGCCAAAGGTACCAAATACTTCTGTTTCTGTTCCTCTGTTCCGTATGCAAATATAGGGTATGATCCCAGTGAAACGTGTGCAGACAATATTACACCTGTACCACCATCAACCCTTGAAAGCTCTTCAACTGCGATTGCATAACTTATTGCGTCAAGTCCCGCACCACCATACTTCTTTGGATATGGCGTTCCCATAATTCCAAGTTTCGCCATCTTCTTTACTATATCGTGCGGAAATTCGTTTTTCTGATCTAGCATAAATGCAATAGGTTTTACTTCTTCCTCTGCAAATTTTCTAATTTTAGCTCTAAACTCCTCATGAGCTTCAGTTGTCTTAAAAAGCATGTTATACCTCCTTGCTTTAAAAACATTCACTTAATACTTATTGTACCCAATTTATTTTTAGTCAGTAGTGACATTTGCAACTTTTTGTAATATAATTTAATTAAATATTACAAAACATTTCAGGAGGGTAATTTATGGCAAAGACACAAATTCTCGACAACATTTCGGAAGAGTCACTAGCCAGTATATTTCCATGCTTTAATCCAATATATCGAAACTATAAGCGCGGCGAGCTGATTATGATATATCAAAGCCCTCAGTCCGATCCAAAGCAGATTGCAATCGTCAAATCCGGTCAGGCGAGACTGGAGTTTATCAACGAGTATGGCGATTTCTACGTACTTGAGCGCTATAGAAGCGGTGATTTATTTGGCGAGCCCTTTTCTCTGCCACTATCGGATTTTGAATATATGGTTACAGCCGAAGAAGACTGCAAGGTCGTCTATCTTGATTACAAACACATAATCACGCCTTGTGAAAAACTATGCGAGCATCATAGCCGGTTAATCAGCAATCTCTTTGTTATGTCAGCCCAGAGGGCGCAGGAATTGTCATTTCACCTCTCCATAGTTAAACAGGGCAGCATTAGAAATAAACTTCTTGCCTATCTCCAGTATGCACGCATGGCAGAAAGAGGAGCAAGGGATAAAAAATATCACAATCCAAATAAAGAGATTTACAATCTCAAGTCAGCACGCAAGGATATTCCTACAAACGAATTTTTCGAGATTCCGATGAGTCTCGCTGAACTTGCAGAGTACATTGCGGTCGATCGCTCTGCGATGATGCGAGAAATAAAGACAATGAAAAACGACGGCATCATAGATAGTCGCCGTCGAGAATTTAAATTATTAATTTAGTTGATTCTATGACGTCATGCTCAGCCGGGCATGACATTTTTTATACATCTATCTTCATCTGAAGATAAGAAGAATCTTCGTCCTTATCGATTACAAAATCTTCGTGTTCCTCAAATTCAGGAAGCTCTTTGATATTCGTAAGCCCAAACTGCTTAAGAAAGGTATCCGTAGTTCCATAGAGAATAGGTCTTCCGATTCCTTCCGATCTACCTTTTTCGCAAATCAGCTCCTTCTTCATAAGACCATCGAGAATCCTATCGCTTTTAATTCCTCTGATTGAATCTATCTCAGATCTGGTCACCGGTTGCTTATATGCAACGATAGCGAGTGTCTCCAGTGCCGCCTGTGTAAGCTTCTTAGTCTTAACCGGTCTGCAAAGTCTTTCTATAGCGTCTGAGTTTTCCGCTCTGGTCGCAAACTGAAAGGAATTTCTCACACGTCTTATCATGATTCCTCGTCCCTCCTGCTCATATTCATCCATGAGCTCAAGGAAACACTCCAGCGCCTCTTCCTTTGTTATCTCGGCAGCCTCAGCCGCATCCTTTACTTCAAGAGGCTCTCCCCAAATATACATCAAAGATTCAAGCGTTGATTTAGCTCTTTTTTTACTGTACACCGATTGCCTCCTCACTCTCATCTAAACCCTCGGTACTGACTAAAATCTCACCGTACATCTTCTCCTGCTCAGCTTTGATTTGTCTATCCTTCATCATCTGAAGTACTGAAGCAAAAGTGACAATTACATCATATCTGCTCTTTTTGTTCGGTACCAGCTCTTTAAGCGACAGTTTTTTGATGCCACCTGTTATGGCATTTTTAATCTTATCCTTGATGTAAACTATACGACTTTCAATCGAAGCTTTCTCACGTTCCACTCTTTGATAGTGTGACTTTACTACCGCTACACGCTTTTCTCTCTCGAGGAATAACTTAAATGTATTTATGAAGCTTTCCATCGATAAATTCAAAATTTCATCCGGATTTTCGGTGTATACCGAAATATCCTCGCTCGGCTTTTCGTAAATCAGGCAGTTTTCTTCAAATCTTCTGCCAAGCTCATCAGACATCTGTCTAAAGCGCTTGTACTCTAAAAGTCTCTCAACGAGCTCGTTTCTCGGATCTTCTATCGTAGCATCTATACCCTCTTCACTCATACGCGGAAGAATCATTCGCGATTTTATCTCAATCAAAGTTGCTGCGAGCACCATAAACTCAGCCGATACCGCTATATCAGCCTCCTTCATCTCATTCAGATATCCGACGTACTGCTCGGTAATCTCAGAAATCTGAATGTCGTATATGCTCATTTTGGCGCTTTCTATGAGGTAAACCAACAGGTCAAAAGGCCCCTCAAAGCTCGATAATACTACTTTATAACTCATTATTCTCTCATCAGCCTTATCAGGTTCTCCTTGTACGGAGGTCTAACTATCCCCTTTTCGGTTACGATGGCCGTTATATACTCCGCCCTTGTCACGTCAAATGACGGATTATATGTTTTGATGCCCTTTGGTGCCATGTCTTTTTCGTACCACATCTTGTAAATCTCATCACCTTTGCGAAGCTCGATTGGAATGTCTTCTCCCGTCTCCGTCTCAAGATCTATGGTCGAGGTCGGTGCGAACATGTAAAACGGTATGCCATACTCCTTTGCCAGAATTGCAACTCCTGAGGTTCCAATCTTGTTCGCTCCATCGCCGTTTGCTGCAAGCCTGTCGCAACCTACTACAACAGCATCAATCCAGCCGTTTTTCATGACTATTGACGCCATATTATCGCAAATCAAAGTCACATCTATGCCGGCGTTATCCAACTCCCAAGCTGTAAGCCTGGCTCCTTGAAGAAGCGGCCTGGTCTCGTCAGCAAAGACCTTAAAATCATATCCTCTTTCATGTCCGAGATAAAGCGGAGCAAGGCAGGTCCCATACATAGCTGTTGCTATGGTTCCCGCATTACAGTGGGTCAAAATACCCATGTTCTTATCCAGCAGGCTAAGTCCGTATTCACCCATGGCCTTGCATGAAGCGATGTCCTCATCCATTATAGCCTGGGCTTCTTCCGTCAAAGCGGTTTCCAACTCTGATAGTGCGACATCGCAAAGCCGTGAATCTCTTTCAATGCCCTCAAACTCAGTTTCTTGCCTTCTCTGCATTCTTTTTATAGCCCATTCCAAATTTACTGCTGTAGGCCTTGATGAAATCAGATAATCTCCGATTTTCTTCGACAGATTCAGATATTCCAATACGCTCACGCTGAAACTAAGCGTCTTAAGTTCTGCTCTTAACGAAACCAAAAAGCCAAAGGCAGCCGCCACACCTATTGCAGGTGCACCCCTAACCCTGAGCGAATGAATCGCTTCCCAGACATCCTCCTTGCATTTCAGTTCTATATATATTTCCTCTGAAGGGAGCAATGTTTGGTCCAGTATATTAAGTTTTTTCGCCTTATATTCTATAGGGGAAATCATCAAAGCTTAATCTCCAATATTAAATCCTGTAGTCGAGATATCTGGGATGTGGATTTTTGTTGTCGTAGAAATGCCACCATTCAGTAGTCGATGCACCAAAGCCGACAGATTTCATCACCCTGCACATATAGGCAGCGTTCTTATACTCCTCAGTTTCCGGGTCGTTTTTCCTAAGTGCCGCAATCTCCCTGAAATCATCGAAGCATGTCGGCATCTTAAGTTCCTTACCCTCCATGTCGGTTAGCGTTATATCGACGCACTGTCCGTTCATGTGAGTTGATCTGAAGCTAGTCATCGTCTTCATATCCGGCGGCCTTGCCACGAAATTGTCGTCAGGATATATTTCCCAGAAACGCTTTTGCGCACTTATAGGTCTATAGGCATCCCAAATTTTTATGCGATACCCATCCCTTTTAAAGACATTTCTTGCCTCTATGAGCATCTTTAGGGTCTCTCTATCTATGTAGCACTCTGCTGATTCGTAGACTCTTTTACCCGTGAAATTATCCTCAGTTGCATACCTCAGCTCGATGATAAAATCATCATCAATATCTATGAGCTTTACAAGATTGCCTTCATCACAGCCTTCTTTGGAACTGTCAAAAGACATATCAGGCTTGTTCATTTCCTTCTGATTTTCTTTCAAGTTACTCATCTCCTAAAATGAATTTATTCTTTTGAAGAAGCTTGCCAAGTCCAACGCCCAGAATACAGCAGGACACTACCTCGCCTGCTCCAACTGTCAGCATCATAAACGGAATTGGTAGCGGAACAGAATATGCGTATTTTAAAACAAAAGGCACTACCAGCATGTTGACCACAACAGGCGGAATCGATGCTATCAAAAGCCCCCTGCCTCTAAGTTTATAGCTTATCACCGCCGCTACAAGCGTTGCCAGGCTACCGAAGATGATATCCGGAAGCACTGCGCCTCCCAGGATGTTACCAATCAGACAACCGATGAACACTCCGGGAATTGCCGCCGCTGTAAATACCGGCATGATAGTTAGAGCTTCCGATACCCTAAGCTGAACCTGACCGAATGAAATCGGTGCGAGTACTATGGTAAGCACCACGTATACCGCAGCTATCATCGCAGCCTTTGTCACGAATAATACTGTTCTGTTTTTCATATTAAGTTTCTCCTTAGTTTTGTTTTACGAGTGGATGGTTTCGAACACTCAAAATTTATTATATCATTTCTTGCTTGATGAGTAAAGAAAACGCAAAAGGCAAGCCGATATATACCGGCTCGCCTTTTTGTTGAATTTTAAATTATTTTCTGGATTATCTACCCATCAAAACCTTTACAGCTTGGTCGCTAACTGACCTTGCTCCTCCCATTACGATGCTTCTCTTTGCTCCGGTTTCCTTTACAAAGTCTGCAACGCCTTTTAAATTATCACTGTCAACAAGAAGTAGCGGTGCCTTGTTTGCCATAGCCGTAACTCCAGCTACGATTCCATCTGCAAAGCCATTTCCGTTTGCAATTACAACTGTTGACGACTTCATATCAAAGAACTTCTTTGCAACCTGTACCGCTGTATCGAACCTGTCAGCTCCAGCGATTCTCTCTGTGTTTTTCATAGCTGAAAGTGATGCTTGTACATTATCGTTTACAGCTTTCTTTCCTCCAACTATGTAGAACTTAGCAGGATTTATTCCACCAAGGAATGCCTTCTGCTCAGCTGTTAAAGCATCGTCTACTAGAAGAACCGGTCTTCCTGTTGCCGCTGCTGAAAGTGCATCTGCATAGCCTAATCCTGAGCAAACCATAATTTCTTCATTGTTTACATTTGCTTCCTTTAAAACAGCTAAGTTTGTTAGGAATCTGTCAGCTCCCTCAATGCGCTTTACATCATAGTCTGAGCCAAGCAATGTTTTGATTTCCTCTGGAAGTACTCTTCTTCCTCCGATTAAATATACCGTTTTGCCCTTAGTTACATTTTTCCTAATGTATTCTACAGTTCCCTGAACCTCTCCTACATCTGAAAGTAGAAGCGGTGCATTCTTAACCTTTGCAAGGTATGAAGCAGAAAGCGCATCCGGATAGTTTGTTCCGCATGCTACTACAGCAGAGTCAAACATCTCCAGTCCAAGCTGCTTCTTCAGTGTATCGGCGTTCTTATACGCTGTATCGTATCTCGTATCTCCGGCTACTCTTACGTCCTCTTCCTTAACTTCAGGCTTCTCTTTTTCATTAACTGTAATCTCAACATAAGGTGCGATAAACTGTTTGCTTACTGTCTCATCCTCAGCCAGTGCTGTAACCGTTGCAGTGTACTTGCCTGCCTTATCAACTGTAAGCTTAGCCACTCCGTCCTTATCGGTAACAGCCTCTGCTACAACATTGCCCTCTGCGTCTTTTACAGCCACCTTAGCACCGGCATATGCAGCCTTCTTCTTGCTCCAGTCAGCTAGAGTCTTTTCTCCCTTGAGCGTCAGGCTAAATTCCTGTGATGCCTTAGTCTCAACATTCTTCTCATCAAAGCTCATATAGATAGCTTTGTAGTCCTGATTAAAGTATCTGAATATGTTTAGAACATCACCATTGTTTAGAACTGTTGTGTTTGCTACAGTTCCCATCCCTTTCTCATCAACAGGATATGCGTTATTTACATAGTATCCCAGGTCGCTCGTTGAAACACCGAAAATCTTATTTATAAATCCATTCTCCGGAACTACGAGATATTTTTCCGGATTTTCATCAAACTCAGCACCGTACATCTCGTGATGGATTGCTACAAGCGCATCCAGCACTGTTGTCTTGTTTGCGAAAGCCTCTGACTTAAAGTATCCGTGATTTGCTGCTTCCTTAGGGCTGACCTTGAGACCGCCAAATACATTGGTGTATGCATTGCTCTCATTCTGAACTATAGCTGAAATTGCGATAGGATTCTGCGCATCGTTTGCTTCCTTCATCGCCTTTTCAAGAGCCTTTATTGCTGCCTCAACCTTCTCAGCATCTGCACCGGCATCGCCATTTACCGCTTCTGCATCTGCGATAGCTTTCTCAAGTTTATGCTTTGTTCCCTTTGCATACTCGCCGGCCTTATCTCCCTCGCTTATTGCTGCTACGAGGTTCTTCGCTTCATTTATCTTAGCGCTTAGTACATCCTTCTTGCTGCTTTTTCCGAGAACTGTCAGCTCTACGGAAACTTCCTGTTTGTGCAGTTTTTGAAGTTTTGCGTTGTTCGGATACTTCTTTGCAAGATCTCCATACCTTGCACTGCCAAGCCATGACGTAACTGTAAGCTTTGTATTCTGTGCAGGTCTTGTTACAATTAAGTTCTGGTGTGCAATAACATCTCTATTTGATGACTTAAATGTGCTATAGCCGTTTGTCTCTGCCTCCCAGCTTGAGTCAAAGTAGCTAACCGGAACGATTCCCCTTCCTGTCTTTTCGGCCATGGTGTAAACCCATACAGGCTTTTCACCATCAAATCGGAACTCGTAGAATGCATGCAGGTTTTCCTTTATGGAATCCTTATCAACATTCGCTCCATTGTTTATTCCGTCAAAGAAATGCGCCTTAGCATAATCCATTGCCTTGATTTCTGCATCCAGCTCAGCATCTGTTATTACTGCAATCTTTAGCGGAATTTTCTTTGTTACTGTAACATTATCCCTTGTGAATGAAACTATTAAATTAACTGTCTTGTTTTCCTGCTGAAAACGATCTACAGCTGCTCTATATCCATTTACTGTTATAGCACTGTCATCCGTGCTGTACTTGATTTCCTTATTCTTGAATACCAGCTTGTTGTTTTCATCTTTTATCTTTGTATATCTTGGAAGCTGAATATCTCCGACAACGTTATTTGCATCAAATACCCCGTCCTCTTTGACAAAGTACTTCAGGTCATTAACTGTAATGTACTTGTCTAAAAGTGCTTGAAGATCCTCCGGCTTTGTCTCTTCCTCTCCGCTGCCCTTGACTGTTAATGTGAATTTCTTTGTTACGGTATTAAACTCATCAGCTTTCTGGATATTTTCATTAAGTATGCTGTCATTTACACCTGTCCTTGCCGTAAGCGTAACTACAGTATCCTTCTTAGGCTGCTTGACAACCGCCTTCTTAGGTGTATTAAGACCTGCAAACTGGCTGCCGTCCTGAATGCTGAGCACATCGGGATTTGATGACTCCCATTGCGTGCGGGTCCATGCGGTCATTACGCTGTTTCCGTCAATCTGAGGAAGTGTCAGATCAGATACTATGTTATTTTCCGAAGTATTTCCGTTTTTAATGGTATCAAAGCCTATACCGTCCGCAACCGTCTTTATCTTCTGATTTACATGTGGTACATCCCAACCGACCATGACGGTTCTACTCACGGTTTGGGATTTACCCTTATATGAAATCTCAAAAGTGCATATTACATTAGCATGGTTTATAGTGCTTGCAGGTGCATCCTTCTTGATGTATGTTATCTTTCCGTCATTTGCGATAACCGATTCCGTATTCGAGCTCACAGTCTTAACTGTAACCCCTTCGGAATCCAGATCTTTATATGTATTGATTTTCTCAATCACGAGCTCTGCCGCATTATTTGTCTTTCCATATTTTGCAACGAGTGCTCCGAACTCACCTTTGAATCTGTTAACGATTGGAGTCAGCTTATCCGCCGGCGCTTCAGGTGTGTCGCCACCGGTTTTCTTGAGAGTTATCGTCTTCTCAAACTCATCCTTTGAGTCATCAGGTTTAAACACCTCAGTCTTTGTCTCATAGCCCTCCTTAGAAACCTTGACAGTTGTCTTTCTATTTACAAAAAGCTTGTACTTGCCTTCCGAATCAGGATTAACATTCACTATCTCCGTCTCTGTCTCGTCCGTAAGGCTATCATAGATTTCATCTTCATATGACACCTCAACTTTTGGGTTCTTTACGGTTGTACCGCTATCATCAACAACCTTTACGGTCATCTTAGGATAGAGTATCGCCGCATGCGAATTCATAGGCAAAGCCATGCTTGTCATCAGCATTGCCATAGTCAGTACGATTACGAGTAATCTACTGCTCAGTCTCTTAACACCTTCCATTTTTTCTCCCTTCAATAATAACAAATTGCCTAAAAAAAGGCTGTGAAATATCACAGCCCGTTTTTCCATGATTGATTGCCTGATTCTGTCTCTCGCAGTCTCAGCACCTTCTCTGCAGCTACCTGACTCGTGCTCTAGCATTTACAGTGGCGGGACCGTCCAGGACTCTAACCTGATTGGCATGCAAAGAATCTTATATTGTCAATTAAATTATATCTAAAAAACCCGTATTTTGTCAATAATCAATATCTTATTTTCGGCTATTTTTCAGTAGCTTTAAGGATTTACACATCAGTATATAACACGTATATATTTATCAAATATTCTGCAAGGCAAACTCCTTCCCTCCGCGTATTCCTTTGATACAGACTCGCTAAAATTCAACATAGCTTTTCTGTCATCATCGCTGATTATTTCATCATCCGATGCATATACAGCTCTATCATTTACCGCTATTGCTTCAAGCAGTAAATCGGCCGAATTAGGGAAGTTCTTGCTAATTTCAGCTGCACTCTCTTTAATGAAAGAGGCATCAAAATCTCTTATCTTTTGCGAAACGAGATACATGCTGTAGCTGAAGCTCTTCTTTACTGCGAGTCTTGCATCACAGGTTTTAAGACTTCTTAGGAAGCGCCTTAGTCGATACCTCCTTATAGCAGTTATGATGATTAAAATAATAATTACTAGAAGTACAGCTAAGAGCACAAACAACTTAGCATATGTGAACACCAAGCTCTGGCTATTTATTGGGTTTTCTATATCCTGGTTGGTGTCCTTGTTCTCCTCGTTCTTTTCACTGCTATCGCTTGAGCTTCCTTCGGAACCCTTGCCACCGCCAAGTTCTGACTTTAGGGCATCATCGGTCTTAGTGAATTTGATTTCCCCCCTGTACTTTGGCGCTACATCAAAAGGTATCCATCCCACTCCGTCGAGGTAGTATTCGCACCATGCGTGAGCGTTCTCCTCAGTTACTGTAAGGCTAGCCGGCTTTGATGCCGCCTCCTTACCACCGGAGCTATTATCTTCAATCATCTTCTCCGTTATAACATAGCCCTCGACATATCTTGCCGGAACACCGTAGTATCTCAGCATCTGCGTTGCCGCACTGGCATAAAGCTCTGACTTTCCCACCTTTGAATTAGTCAGGAAGTATCCGAGTTCATCGTTTTCGCCGGAAGATGATGTGCTCTCATCGTACTTGAGGTTTTTATTCATAAATTCCACGATTTTAAGCTTAGCCTCGCTCGTAGACAAAGCCTTGCTGTCACCTAAAATTTTCTTTAATGTCTTTTTATTTGCGGCTGATATATCGAGATAATTCTTATGCACAAAGTCCCTGTATACGGACTCCATATATGTCGTGCTCGCCTTATCCTGAGCAATTGAGCCTAGCTTTTTCTGGTTAACATAGGCCTCTTTGACGCTGTCCTTGCTGTAGCTTAGCTTATATGATTTAGATTCTTTACTGTTAGCTGCGATGACCGAATCGCCTATCCTGGAATCCATATACATAGCCTTCTTCTCCTGAAGGAAAGAGTATGGCAGATATAAGTTCTGACAATCTGCATTAACGAGCTTTATACTAAGCTCTCCGGTATTATTCTTCCCGTTTTTCTCGAGATTGTTTCTCGCAAGCAGTGATTCTCCATAGACACCATTCTGTCTGAGCCAGTAGAATCTATCCCTGGCATCTGATAATCCCGTGCCCGTAAGATTTACCCACTTATTCCCATCGAGGTACTCGCCTACGAAACCGCGAAGATACATAGGCTCAGCCTTTGACATCGTCACATCAAGTTGGACTCTTTTGTTCGGCTCAAACTCCTCAATCGATGAGAGATTTCCCCTGGCAAAAAGCTTTGTTCCTCCGTAGATTTTACGGTGCATAGCTGACTTTATCGCATCATTTGTACGGCTCACAGCTCTTAGCGGAAGGATATCCGAACTTGTAAGTGGCACAAGCGCAAGCAAAAGGATAAGAACCGTAGCAACAATGCTCGAAATCAAAGCCCTCCCCCCGGAAATCTTGAGCATACTGCTGTTTCCTGCCAGCAATGCTCCTGAAATCAAAAGAACTGTCGATACGGCAAAGCTCATTGAAACTGTAAAAATTCCTGCATATGCAAGACAAATCTCGGCAAGAGCCAAGGCTATAAAAGTATAGAATGCCCCTTTCCTTATGCTCAAAAACACGAGCTCAAATACCGCAACTCCCAACATAAGCGTAAGGAAATGAACACCGAGTTTTGATGCCTGCCCCTCTATGAAGTTATCGTGAATTCCTCCCTGAGCCTCGGTCATCGTCACGGAGATTCTCTGCATAAGAGCCCTCAGCCCTTCTCCAAAATCACGGTGGACTGCCAGAGTTGCCACGAGAAGCAGCACAACAACAATTAGAACTCCATATTGCTTTAGTCCCACTTTAATACCCGATACTTCATTATCATCGCCCCTTGAAAGTGCAATTTCCAGCGCGGTTATCAAAATCAGGCTGATTGCTACCGCGATCATTGAGAACCCGGCCTTTTGCAGAGCCAGACTCACAAATGCGAGATTCAAAATCGAAAGTGAGATAAGGAAGCTCAAAGCTGCTACTATAATCTTCGTAGCAAATCCCCCGTCTTGTTCCACTATTTGTATATTAAGTTTTGATTCATTAGCAATTTTTTTCAACTTAAACTCCTAAATCTAATAAAGAACAAGCTCTCTGTTATTCTGCCTGTATTCCTCATCAGATGCATCTATCAAAATCACCCTGCCGCTCGTAAACTCCTTATCAAAGCTTGTCTTTCCGACAGATATGTAAATTATGTGCGTCGCATCGCTGCTGCCATACATTGAAGTATAGCTTTGAGCACATGTTATTTCAGACTCCACAAGTTTTGTTCCTATAATTTGAGAGATTGCATCTCCCATATCCTCGCTGAACTGCATATCCTTGACCCAAGCGACATTCTCGGCGGGCTCGTTCCAAACCAAAACGAACTCAAGCTCGCTATCTATGAGGCTTTGGCACACAGAAACAGCAAGTTCCGCAAGCGCCTCCTTCTGAGATGGCGGAGTCTCCCCTTTGAGACTCTTGTCTACAAATACCATAAGCTTTTTATCAAGCGGAAGCGATGGATCTCTAACTATGAGCTTGTCGAGCTTACCTGAGAGTTTCCAGTGTATCTGCTTGAGGCTGTCTCCCTGCTCATATTCTCTTATTTGATAGGTCTCCGTCATATCTCTGCCTTTTTTGTAAGGTGAGTAGCTATCATTATCAAAGCTGTCGCTTTCATGGAGATCATAGCTTATGACCACATCAAAGACCTCCGGCAGCATGGTCATGGCCTTTTCCACTTGGACATCACACTTGACATCGATGATGCCGAAGATGCCTTCAAGACTCATTTTTTCAAGGCTACACCTAAGCTTACCGCAGTGCTCACTCGCCAGATTAAATCGGATTTTCTTTCTCTCTCTTCCACTTAGAGATATATTGAAAATTTCATGCTTCTCATCGCCCGTATATAAATTTACTGTCTTGAGCTTTATCTTTAGTGAGATAACAGGAACCCAGCCGTCATTTCTGATTTCAAGGATTCCCTCTGCAGTTTTGTCCGTTCTTCCACCTGTGTTTAAAAAGAGCTTTGCCGACAGTTTTCTTCGAATTACAAAATCTATCGCACAAGCTACAAGCATCACAATAACAAAGGCGAAGAGAAGAGCCAAGGAAAATCTATTCGCATCTACGATATTCAGTATGATTAATAAAATTAAAAGTGTAAACGAAATAGCTCTTTTCATCTATCTCTTGTATGATTATATCATAGGCTAAATCATACTCTCCTTTCCATTTTTACTGTCTGTGTCATAATACATTTAGATACTGTGGACTTTTTATCTATTTCTGTAGCATTGACTACTTGATAGGAGTGTATTGCCGCTACATTATCTGAAATGTTTATTAGTTGGATGTTGCCGGAG
>ERZ772957.173-NODE-173-length-54549-cov-3.838569_pt1 | contig 54549 bp, 42 predicted proteins | sample MGYA00580682_ERZ772957 | MGnify/ENA primary metagenome ERZ772957 (study PRJEB29015, sample SAMEA2737921) | human oral metagenome | biome: human oral; feature: human-associated habitat; material: dental | place: China | collected 2025 ... | reverse complement strand
AGGAAAGTTCCGGTTGGGTGAGGGGTGCTAGTGCTACAAATCAGAGCATCTTAGGGTTACTCAACTACCAGGTCGAGGAAGGCGTTACGAACCGCGATGGCATCAGGTGCAAGTTCGTCTTCGGATGCCATCGCTATAGCCGACCACCTCCATGCGAGGTCATCAAGAATCTCTCTCCTCAACTCGTCTTGATGCTCAGCATAAACGCAGAGATCAAGCAGCTCAAAGAGGCCCAGATAGACTTGGCCGGTTTCGTCGAGCTCGACCGTTACGGTTATAGGATGCCGAAATACATGTTCTACACCATCGGCTATAAACGACTCGATTTCTACCGGCCTTAGCTCGAGTTCCTCAATGCCATCCGCATCGACTATTTCAGCAATGTCACCATTGACGTCATACTTAACCTTGCATGTAACCCTCATGAGCTTATATCGAGTCTCCATGAGACGGTCTTCGATTTCGGGGTTGTATTGAATTGGGAAGCGTCTCGTAGAGCCATTCGGACGTAGTTGCAGCTCCTTGCGCTCAAAGTCAACAAGGGCAACCTTACCGATAACTTCAGCGTCAAAGTATCCCTCTTCGATAGGACGTAACTGCTCAAACGGAATGATTGTTGCCTGCCTAAGCTCGGTTGTTCGCTCGCGCTTGAGGCCAGAGGTGACGGTTATCCTCTCCGCAGGCTGTGGGCTCACCTTTTTAAGGCCCTCAATGACTTGAAGGCGCGCGAGCTTGCTAGGAACCGCTTCGGCAAACTTGTCGGCATCGCCACTAGCAGCGTAATTGATGACCCTGAATACGCGTTCGAACCCCTGGCCCTCCCATGGCAGGGAAGGCTGAGTCTCGTCTGAATCATCGTAGAGTCGTGCTTCAACCGCATACGATCCTTCAACTGCAGGAGAAAGATAGATCTTGTGGCTCAGCTTCATCTCAGCAGTTTCCTGCTGCTGTGTCCGCGTATCGCTTGGATTGTATGTGCGGCTATCTTCAAGCGTCCCGAGGAGGACTTCATACCCATCGAGGATCTCTCGGAAGCGATCATACGAGATCTCATGGCTGAGCTCATCGGTATCGACATGAATGACCATCTTGTCAACCAAACGATGGTTCTTCGTTCTGGCTTCCTCCGCCATGCGATCACCCCCTAAAAGGTTAATACTATACCTATTTTGGGCTCTTCGGAGGTTCGGATTCACCCATGAGCCCCACCAATGTTTCCCACGCCGTGGCTCTTCGGAGGTTCGTGTGGGTTGACGCCTCGGCGAATCGCGTCGCAGCAGTGTACACAAGCGCCCCAAAACGGCGCCGAGAGGCCATTTCCACCGATCTGTGTACACTCCTGCGTCCCCACACGGCTGCTCGCACGATCCTCGCGTCGCAACAGTGTACACAAATGCCCCGAAACGGCCCCGAGAGGCCGTTTTAGCCGATCTGTGTACACTCCTGCCTCACCGCCCCGGCGGTGAGGCCCGCCCCATCGGGGCGGTGACGCAACCACCTACCCACACGAACTAACGAAGCCTCCTATTTCGCTTAAAGGTATAACCACAGGGCTAATGGTTAGGCGAAAGCGCAAAAATCAGCCCGCTCGCGGCTCCAATCGCCATTGGCCTGCTTTCCAGCGACGGGGGCCAGCTTGGGTACCAGAAGGCCGTCGGGTGCGACATGGCGATCACGGAAACCGTGCCGTTGGTTTGACGGTCTTTCTTGGCATTCGCGGCTCTGCGCCCCGCCACGGGGCAAGGCATGCTATCCTAACTTGCATTCTGTGACCAAGAAGCAGCGAGAACGATATGGCGCGACGTTCGTTCATATGCCATGTGATCCAATATAGCTCGCAGGCAGAAGGGACTCTGATGGCAGCAGAGGAGCGCGACGACGTGGTCGAGTCGTCTGAGGCATCCGAGGGGCAGGTGAATCCTGCGCCAGGAGTCGAGCACGAGGTAGAGGGCACACATGCACCCAAACATGCGGGCGGACCCGCTCCGGAGTCCGAGTCTGTCGCTACTCCCGCACATGCGGCTCCGCTTGATTTCGCGGCTGCGCCTGAGGTCGAGGATATTGCCGCGCCCGCGCACGCAGCCCATGCTGCTCATGTCGCGCCCGAGTCCGTGGCGGAGGCAGAACCCATAGAAGCGCCCGAGTCAGCCAAGCATCGTCCCGCCCATGCTGCGGTACCTGAAACTGAGTCCGATACTAACGCTGAGTCCAACACTAAGGCTGAGTCAGACACCGATGTCGAGCTCGAAGATGCCGCCGTTCCTGTGCCCGCTCATGCTGCGCCCGAGTTTGACGCTACCCCCACGCCCGCTCACGCGGCTCCCGGGCCTGCCGTTGAGGTCACCTCAACGCATACGCCCGCTCACGCCGCGCCTAAGGATACTATTGAAGCGGACCGTGTCGAGGCGGCCGAGGAGCCCACAGCCGAGATGGCCTCCGGGACCGCGTCCGATACCGTGCCCTCGCTCGACTTGGATGCTACGGCAGATTCGGCGGCAGGGGCGGACGCGCCGCATGGCAACGCGGTTCTGCTCCCCATACCGACGGAGGAGCTTCGCAACCAAGGTGGGGACATGTCGACGGACGTGTTCGGAAGATTTGTGGGCGGTGTCGTCCAGCAGCCCCTGAGCGGCGCGGTTGACGCCGGCGACGTTGATGAGAGGGGAAACGGCAGGCATGGACGCAGGGTCATGCGGTCCAAGGTTGTGCCAGGAGAGGGTAAGAGTCGCAGTAAGGCACGTACGCTCATAGTCTTCCTGTTCATGGCGGCGGCCATGATCGCCGTTGGCGCATTCGTGGCCTATGGGGCGGAGCTCTGGGGTGGCAAGGTCGTTCCCGATGTTGTCAACAAGTCACAGAGCTTGGCCACCACGACGCTCACGGAGAAGGGCTTTTCGGTGAGCGTCGTTGAGGAGCGTGTCGATGATGGTGTGGGCAAGGTCATAAGCGTTGATCCCGCCGTCGGGAGCCGCCTTGCGGTGGGTAGCCAGGTGACACTGCATGTGGGTGTGGCTCGCACGATTCCTGATGTGACGGGCATGCCCCTCGACGACGCAAAGGCCGCCCTAGAGGATGTGGGAGCCCAGAACTTCACCCTCACCTATCAGGCCTCAAGTGAGGTTGCGGGAACGGTCATAGCCGTGGAGCCTGCTGCCGGCAGCAACTTTAGCTCGAACGACACCATCACGCTCACCATCGCTCAGTCTCACACCATTCCCTATGTACTTGGTAAGAAGGAGAAGAGCGCGCTTTCGGTCATCGAGGCAGCGGGGCTTAAGGCAAATGTCACGTATGTCAAGTCTAATAAGGACCTCGGCGTCGTCGTCAGCTGCAGCCCCGAGCCGGGTAGCAAAGTGAAGGCGGGCTCAACGGTTGACCTCGAGATATCGGCGTCGTCGCCTTCTGACTACCACCATTTGGTGGATTACTTCTCCTACAATCCCAAGATCATCTCCAACTTCTTGTCTCAGCAGAAGTTCATACTCGAGGGCAACTATATCGACCCGAACAACGCCCTTGAGGCCCTCTACAACTCCGAGCGCAAGGGTACGGTCACCTTCAGTCCGCAGCCCTTCTCGCGCTCCTATGATGCGAGCAAGGGTTCTACCGACTCGGAGCTCCTTGCCGAAGGCACCAAATTCAGTGGCATACGCCTTGATATCCCCACGTCCGAACTGCCGTCGGGTGCCAGCTCACTTTCGGACTCTGCGGTGCAGGCCATCATGAACCTCTGTGGATTTACCGGCAAGAAGCAGGTCGTAGACCAGCACTCAGCGAAGCTCCCGCAGTCTGCCCACACCGCCCAACCTGCCCAGCCAACCCAGACCGCCCCGGCCACTCAGCAGCCTACCCAGACCTCGCACCCCACCCAGTCCGGCAGCACCTCGTTCATCTGCGCCTACGGCGAAATGGACGATTACTACTGGACCGTTCTCATCGCCAACGAGGGCGGCACGACTCGAGCCACTGCGACGGCTGCCCCAAAGTCGCTCTATAGCAGCCTCGACCTCTCCCAGTATGATGGCAGTCTCTGCAGCTTCGTTGCCTTTTCCGACATCTATGCGAAGTGAGCAGGTCAAGGGATCGCCTGAGCCCATGCGAGTGGAGTCGCACGTGGGCCGTGCGGCCACAGGTGGCGAGCTATCGAGCCGGGGCAAGACTGCCGGGCGCGAGGGACGTCTTGCGAGGCGGCAGGCGTCATCTGGCGACCGTGTCATCCCTGCACTTACGCCCACAGTCGCTGTCGAGCGCGAGCACAGGCTAGCGGATGGGTGGGGTCCCATCGACGCCCTCGACCCCGTCGACGAGCCCTTTCTGCGGGCCGAGAACGAGGACGACGATGGGTATGATCCCTTTTCGGATCGCCCGGCTGCGCCCGAACCACTCTTCGAGAGGGACCCTTGGAAATAGACGCTCTCGCCGTCCCACGAGTGGGGCTTTCGCGTCGAGACGCAAAGCATCACCGGAGCACATTGTCGGGTGCGTCTCAAGGACCCCGGCTCCCCGCCTCCTTAGTGCCCCAGAATCTGCGGGGTACCTTCTTGCGAACGTTTGCCCAGTTGAGCTCCTTTCCTTAGTGCCCCAGAATCTGCGGGGCACTATCGCGCGAGGGAAGGAGGCAGGTGGCGCTCCATCCCGCCCCGCCCTCGCCCCGCGGGTACCCGCCACAGGGGCATCCTTCTACCATGCGAGAGGTACCTCTACATGTATCGAGAAGCGTGGCTCCCTGTTAATGGAGAGGGAACCTCCTGCGCTCGCCACACGTCGCCGTATTCCGGCTATGCCCCCTCGCTCACGCACGGCGGCAGGTACCGTACCATCGTTTTCCACAGAGAGATGTGCCGAGCGCGCCGTCTGGTCCATCGAAAGCCAGATGGTGTGCGCCTGCCCATGGTGCAGGGCATTGGTCGAGGCCTCCCGAATCACGCGTACGAAGAGCCCCGCCACTTCATCGTCGGCCGGAAGCGATCCCGTGACGCAGAACCTGACACCCACCAGCTCGAAGGCGGCGATGACGGCAGCGAGCGAGGCCTGGGGATCATCTGCCTCATGGACGCGCAGGTCGTCCAGGATGCCCACCAGCAGCGGCTCAAGCGTCGCCACCGTCTCGTCGGGCAACTGGTCATCCTCAAGATAGCGGTGCAGGATGGAGACACGCTGGCCGATGACGTCATGCACGCGTGAGCGCATGTGCAGGCTCGCCTGTATGCGCGCCACCTCCTGCACGCGTTGAAGTGACTCGGCAAGCTCCGTCCCGGCACGCTCGAGCCCCTTGCCCGTTCGCTCAAGGCGGCGATCAAGCTGGTCGCGCTCGCTTATGTCATAGGCGATGATGCACCTGCCCTTGTGTCTCGTTGAGAGGGGCTCACAGGTGAAGTAGCGCGTCTCGTCTGCGCTAATGCGTATCCTTACCCCACGCTTGGCCCCGTCTGCCGAGCGTGCGCCTCCCGCAGCAAGGCTCACGATCCTCTCCCAAAGATCTCGAAAGTCTCCCAGGTCGAGCGGGAGACCAAGCTCCCCCAGACAGGAGCGCATGGCATCGTTCATGAAAAGGACGCGACCATCGTCTCTGGTACAAAGCATGCCTTCGGTTACGACGCCCAACGCCTCTCCCGGTGAGAAGCGCGTAAGACCCAGCTTCCTCAGCCTCAGCAGCTCGCCCGCATCGCCTACCCCCCTGCCAACGAAGTAGGCCACCATAAGGATGAGGGCGAAGGGCCAGAGAGGGCCAAGCTCCTGGGCGACAGGAGGCAGGACCGCAAGTAACACGACCACGTCACACAGGAGTAGAGGACGCCGCAGGAGGACCACCTGCATACAGGCCACCGCCATGGAGGGCGCGACCACCCACATCAGTACCATGAGCGGCACCCGAAGACTAAAGAACTCAAGGACAAAGAGCGGGTCCCCATAGGCACCGCTTACGCAGACCGCAGCCATCACCACAAAGTCTAGGCACAGAAAGACGGCATAGAGCACACCAAGAAGGCGACCACGACGCTCTGACGCCGACGTGGCAAGAAAGGCGGCTCTCATGAGGGCAAAGGTTAGCTGAAGCGTGGCAAGTAGCGTAAGGAGCACGATCATAAACTCCAGCACCACGTGCTTGGGAAACACGAGACCCGAAGCCATGATCATGTTCCCGTCAGGGCAGCTGCGGGCTCGGCCGCAGGCGCTGCTATGAGGACGTTGAGGTGCAGGACGCCTTCATCTTCCTCAAGGCCAAATTGGACGTCACGCATCTCCAGGCGGCGACGCAACTCGTCTCCCAAGGCATAGGGGCAGCTCTGCTCGCTCTTTGTCGTCTCGAGGGCGCAGCGCAACTCCACGAGGTCCGCTTCCTTCTCGGTGACAAAGACCATGAGTGTCGCGTCCTTACGCACGAACGCCGCCGTCAGAACGTCGTACATACAGTCATAGATGGTGTTCACGGTTTGGATGGGTAGCGGACGATCCAAGCCCACCCAGGCAGCGCAGTCAAGCTCCGACGAGCGGGCATCTGCCATGCTCTCATTTATCACAAGTCTCAGGTGCTGCGCATCAAAACTCGTGTCATCCGTTCCCAAAAGCACGAGCGCACCCTTGCGCTTGCAGTATGAGACCAACAACTTGACAAGAAGCAGCTTGCGACGCCGCTCGATACGGGCGGGTTCATCGGATGTGGGGGGCAACGACGCGAGTATCCTCCTGATGGCCTGGACCGTTTCTCTCAGTGAGGCATCGACCTCATCCAGAAGCTCTTTCTCGCATTGCTGGCGATATAGGCTTTCGCGAACGGCATGCGCATGCCTCAGCACGCGGTTGCGCCGCCGCAGTTGGAGCAGCTGCACGGCGAGCCTTTGCCGCCGTTCGTTGAGTTCGCTGATGTCCTCGCTCACGAGCACGTACCCGCCGCTCACGCCAAAGCCTCTATAGAGCCTGTCTTTCTCGCCAGGAGCTTCCAAGGTCACCCGTGCACCGGGATGCATTTCGAAGTGCGTAAGTCGCTCCCGTACGCTGTCGGGCACCGAAGCCGCCGCCTTGGATGCAAAGGCCGTCTCGCCAGAGTGTGTCAGGAGCCTGACGTCGAAGGGCATGGACTCGAAAAGTCGCGTGAGCTTCTTGTGGGCGGGAAAGAGTCCCAGCTGCAAACAACCCTCGATGTTCACGACGCAGCTTATCGTGAACGTGAGCGCAAAGTTGCTGTTGAGGGCAGGGTCAAAACGGAAGTTGTACGAGATGGAGTAGGCAAAGACCAGCAGGGTCATCACGAAGACGAGTGCCACAAGCCGTCTGCGCATGCCCCGGGCATAGACGGCAGTCAGCGTATAGAACGCTCCAAGCACGAGCACGAGCCACGCATAGACGGCACCATAGACCGGACCATAGCTATAGCGAACGTCCCAGAGTGGGTCGAGGGGATCGAACAGGAAGGTGAGCTGATGCAAATCGTTGGTAAGTACGAGCAGGCAGAGGATTGCTCCCGCCACAAGCAGACAGACCTTGAGCTTCCGTACCCAGCTGCGCCGCTCGAGTCCCGTCGTCTTGAGCGCACAGAAGAGCACGAGTAGCGGCACATAAACGATGGTTGGGTAGTAGAGGTACCAGCCGAGGGCAACCGCAGCGTTGCTCTGTGCGGTGTACTTGACGAGTGCAACCAGCTGAAGGAGGGCGAGCATGGCGGCACAGCGCATGAGGTAGCACCTGACCTGTGCATCTGGGCAGCGCTGCCATATCGAGAGCGTCCAGAGCCCCAACAGTGGCACCATCAGTATCATGGGACCGGTGGTGCCATAGGCACTCTCGTGCGGGTAGGGCCACACCCGCGTCGTCGAGGGAAGCGCAAGCTCGAGCACAAGGAGCAGCAGGCCGAGGCCTGCTGCCCAAAGGACGCTCTTGCGGGACACTCCTGAACGCATAGTGCCTCCTGGCTTCTTTTTGCCTTGTGGCCTATGGTCTCATGTTCCCATGTCCCGTGATAGGTGCCAGACCGACGAGAGGTCCAAGCAGACAGGTGGGTGGGCCTCACGCCCCACGTCGACCACAAGACACGCTACATGCGGAACGGATAGTGACCCAGCTCCTCGAAGTCACCGTCACTAAAGACCTCAATCTCGCCCTCGACGGCCGTAAGGCTGTCGAGGCCACCACCCAGTTCATCTCTCGTGAAATACATGAAGCTGTCCGCATACATACCGCTCTTGATGCTCACGTTTAGGAAGGCAGTAGCCATTTTCCCGTTCACAGAGAAGCTGTCAGTGGCGTCTGTGACGAAGATGGATTTGTCGCTCTTGTTAGTGATGGTAAGACTGTAGCCGGGATCTCCCATAAAGTCCTCCCCCTTGCTTGTGACAACGATCTTGCACACCTCATCATCGGCAATGGTCACGGGGGTAAGGTCTACCTTGGTGGTGGAGTTCTCGCTACCGCTTCTGCTGGTGGAGGACCCGTTTGCGTTACCTGCCGCCGGTGTCGTGGTACCCGTTGTCGAAGACCCCTTGTTTGTGTTGGATTTCACGAACGTGAGGCTCTTGTTACCTTCTTCGGCGGTGAGCTTGCCGTCAGCAAGCTTCATCTCCATGGTGTCGCCCTCGGCGCTGAACGTCGCCACGTTCTCGCTCTTGACCTCCCAGGTGCCTGACGTCTTATCGTCGTCTATCACGAGGGCGGCCGTACCATCTTCCTTGAGCTCCAGGTAGAAGTCATAGCCCATCTCGCGAACCAATTGAAGGTCCTCGGCAGAGTAGCTACTGTCGCCCTTGGCCTCCTGCAGGTCCCAGGTACCCACGAATTTGGGCTTCCACTGCGCCTTCGTGGCCTCCGAAGGCCCGGTGCCCAGGCAGCCCGAGGCGAAAAGACAGACCGCAACCGCCGCGATCGCAGCGAAAAACGCGGGTATGACCCTTCCCTTTCTCATGATGTCCATTCCCTTCCACTCCTTGGCTCCCTCTTTGGGAGCCTGCTTGACCGGCCGTATCTCGTATGTTCTCTAGGTGAAGCCTCCCATCTGCCCACGTCTTCCTTCGACAGGCCCTCCTGTTGCAGGCCATCTTGCTAGCAGCGTTAAAAGAGAGCCATCTACCTTACATTCACCTTGAGATAATCATCAGCGTTTGCCTGTGGCCATGGAAGCCCCCCATGGCTCATTTGTGGGCGGCCTCTGGGACATCTGGCCCACTGCGCCGTTATGATGGGCGAGGATGAATGATGGGCGAGGATGAGAGCGCGTCACACTCCCCTTAGGCGAGGCACGATGTAGCCCTTGGCCACCGCATTCACAGCAAGTTTCATGATGCTGTCATAGCCGGTCTTCGCCAAGATCTCTGAGATACGACGCTTGACGGTACCCTCCGAGAGGAAGAGCTCTGAGGCAATTTCCCTGCGCGACTTTGCCTCGCAGACCAGACGCAGCACCTCGACTTCGCTGTCGGTAAGATTGAGCGCTGCTGTGGCCAAGCGAGGGCGTGCGGGAAAGGTGGAATACCCCTCCATCGTGGAACGAATCACAGAGAGGAGCTCGGTCGTGGAGACGTTCTTGTACACGAAGCTGTCGGCACCCGCGGCGCGTGTCTGCTGCACGAAGGTAATATCAGGCATGCCTGTCATGATGACGACATAAACCTCCGGGTGCTGATCCTTTATCCGCTTGGCAGCAACTATGCCGCTGGAATCATTCTCGGTACATACGTCCATGAGAACAAGATCGGGATGAATGCGTTCCACGAGATCAGGGGCCTCGGCGGCATCAGCAAGCATTCCCGCAACCTGCATGTCCTCCTGAGCATCGATAGCCATGGCAAGGGACTCGCGCAACATGGCTTGGTCCTCGACTACCATGACCCTCATTGTTACGATGACACCCCCCGCTTCCCGAGCGCATCTGTCCCGCTTCCTGCCTTGTCCGCAGTGTTTTGCGACGTACGGTAATCACCGGTCATGCTCTGACCGGTGTCGCAATCCGTGACACGTTGCTGAGGCAGGCTACGGTGCAACTGCATTTGTCCCTATATCTCAATTTTATCTAAGAAGTTCAGCTCCCTGCATCACTGCGCGCACTATTCGGCCAGTGGAGTATTGCTGATTACCCTCCACGAGCAGGCCAAATGTTCTTGGCCGTCCTGCTGCTGTCCTGCTACCGTCCGGCGTCGCCCACCTTTTTGATGACTCTTGAACCGCGCTGTACATGGCCTGGCTGTGCCACTCGGTGGTGGCGAGTGGCGCTAAGACTACGCACTCGGCGTCACCGAGTGGCATGGGAGTCAACATATGCGCAGTTGTCAGGAAAAGTAGTGCCACTCGACGTCACCGGGTGGCGCTAAGACCGTGCACTCGGCGTCACCGAGTGGCACGGCCGAGCCCCACAAGTCCGGCACCCGTACCGCGCGCCCCTTTCCGAGGCGCCTTGGGAGGGGCGCGCGATGGGCCGAGGTCTGTGGGGCGCTAACGTACAAGCGTTTTGTCCAGGTGGACTCCATCTCTGTGTGCTCCACAAGCTGCGGGACACGGACTTCAGAGGCCCTTGACCGGTTATTGGGCGACTGACGCGATGAGCCTCCAGACGATGAGGAAAGCGATGACCAAAAAGACTATGATCGCGACGAGCGAGAGGGCCGACCGACGGCGCTTCTGCTGCTCTTGGGATACGAAAATGGATCGACGACCCTTGGGGATCTCAAGATAGCGCCCATACTTTCCGCTCTTGACCTGATCTATGCCACTGCGTGCCCTACGGTAGGGCATTCCCGAGAACGCCCCACCGCGTACATTTCCCCGAATCGAGACGTTTGAGTCGTGCGTGTACTCGCCGATCGAGTTACCGTCCTGCGCTATGTCATCGATGGCATCTTGGGTATGGTGCGGGGCGCGCCGACGGATGAAACCAGGCTGTACACGAGAGGGAGTGCCTTCGATGTGGAGGGTGTGTCCCGCAGCGGCGCGGGGTGAGGCCGTGACGTGGCCTGTTGCCGTGCTGTGGGTTTCCGACACGGGGCGCTCCCCGCCGGAGCGAGGCAAAGGCGCGCCGTGACTTACCGTGACGCCCTCCCCGCTCATTGCTTCAGATCCGAGCTGTACGTCAGGATCTTCCAGAGCCTCAGATGCGAGAGCCTCGGATGCGCGTGCGTCCGCCTTGGCGATTGCGCTCTGTGCGGGCGGCGTCGGGCGCACTGGTCGCACCCGCTCGGACTCGGCTTGCAGGGGGGCATGGTCCTTTGACGGCGGGGGGGCAGGGGCAGGTTGCGACGCTCGGGCTGCACCCTCGTTCCTATCGTCGTAGTTATTCACGCCCATACCGCACCTCCGGGGCACATGCCATGCCGCCGCGCATGGCACCCGAGCTAGTCTCTGCTCACGCAGCTTATCATAGACCAGCGTAGTCAGGTGCGTGCGGACGCATGGGCACTTTTGCACCATTGGTCTATCAAGTTCGATCTATCCTATATCTGCTATAGTCAGACTTAACTTAGCTAAGCACGCATCAATAAGAAAATCTTTGTCTTATAGGTATAGGACTGTGCCTACGGGGAATATATATGAGCGTACACAAAGGCGCACGCACGAGGCGCCACATACCACAAGGGAGTGATCCGTATGGCAAACATGGTTCCGTACGACAGGTACGAGAGGGCACTGCGTAGGGCATTTGACCCGCTTGACTCGTTCTTCTCCGCACCGCTCTCGGTGCTGAGCAACGAGGGCAGCTTCAAGATGAACGTGGAGGACGCGGGTGACAAGTACGTCGTGACCGCAGAGCTGGCCGGTGTCAACCGTGACGAGATTGACGTGGAGCTCAACGAGGGTCGCCTGTCCATCTCGGTAGACAAGAAGGAGAGCGAGGAGGACAAGGGCAAGAACTACCTGCACAAGGAGACCACGGAGTGGCAGGCGAGCCGTGGGGTTTACCTCAAGGATGCCACGACGTCCGGGCTTACCGCCAAGCTTGATGGTGGTGTGCTCACCGTCAATGTTCCCAAGCAGGAGGAGAAGGCCAGCGTCACGAAGGTCTCCATCGACTAGCGCCAGGTGCTGGGACTTGCTTGAGAGACCGACGGTCGGCTCTGCAGCAGGCATCGCAGTTGGTTCCAAAGAGCTTTCCTTACGAGCGCCCGACAGCCACGTGCTGCCGGGCGCTTTCGCGTCTGGCGCGACGGCACGTGGCGGGCATGCTGGACGGTGCGTGCCAGTGCTGTCGAGTGATATGCGTGTGGGGTGATGCGCGATGGGTGCGTGTCACCCGCGCCAGCTGCTTATGTGACGTCTCTCTGTCGCAGTATTGTCGCTCAGTCATCAAGCGGCGCTAGCATGCGGCACACCTCTCGTGCATCGGATGCTCATCTACAGGAAAACCGCGTGAGCCTGACTTGCCAGCAAGGGGGATCGCCGTACTTCTGCACTTTTCTAACATAGATCACCCACATATCCTCTATACTGGCATATAGGAAGAGGTGGGCACGGACATAGGGGTCACTCGTCTGGGGCGTCTGCTTGCAACGGTGTCGCTCACGGGAAGTATGGGGGCAAACTGATGATCTTCGATGACAGCACAAAGAAGGCTTGGCTCGTATGGAGGGGGTGAGGGCTCTGATGCTCACGCGTAGGCGGCTCCTCGCCGCAGCCGCCGCCCTGGCGACCGCCACCCTCGCGGGCTGCCTCGGCTACCGCACCGACAGTGAGATAGAGTACGACCTCTCCAGGAGGGTCCTCGCCTGCCTCAACGAGGACGACGCCGACGGCCTGGAGGCCCTGTTCTGCGAGGCCTCCCGTGCCCGGCCGGAGCTCAGGGCCGAGATAGCGCGCGGCATGGGGTTCTTCGAGGGCAGGGTCGACCTCTCCGCCGGCTGGCGCGAGGGCGGCTGGAGCACCGTGTCGGGGGGCGGGCTGGACGTCGAGGGCGGCAGGGTCCTGGGGCGCTCCGTGGACCCCCACGTCACCGGCATCGTCACCGATGCCGGCAGGAGGTACAAGGTCGTTATTTGCTACTGTGACGTGAGCGTTGACCACCCGGACTGGGTGGGCGTCTCGGAGATCGACATCATCGCGACCCGTCCGGATAGACATAACGGCGAGAAGTGCGCCATAGGCCAGTATGTGAAGTAACCGCCGCAACCACGAGGCGCATTCCCACAGAGTCTGCGGTGTCGCGTGAGGCGCGGAAGAGTTCCGCATGCATGCCTGCCATGCTGAGTGAGTCGTTGTGATTTACAAGCGAGAAGGGCAGTTCAGCCAGTGCTCTATATCCGCTGGTTGTCCCGGCGGTGACGACGAGCTCGGCATCCTCGATTCCGTGACTCCGTAGTTACGGAATGTACTTTTTCGCGAGAGTATGATGTCAGAATGCGCTTTTCCGTAGAATGCGCCTTTCCTCACCTGGGCAAACGCGGCGCCGGCTCACGGAAAAGCGCACCCTGCACGTCGGGCCTCACGGAAAGGCGCACTTTGGCCGCGCCCCCGGGACGTACCTCACGGAAAGGCGCATTCTGGCTGGGGCGTCACCTTTAGAATGCGTCTTTACGTGAGGTGCCTCACCAAAAGGCGCACTCTGGCGGTTCTGGAGCTCGCAGAATGCGTCTTTCCGTGACGTCAAACCCCAGAATGCGCTTTTCCGTAGAGTGCGCCTTTCCTCACCTGGGCAAACGCGGCGTCGCCTCACGGAAAAGCGCACTCTGGCAACCGCTACCTCACGGAAAAGCGCACCCTGCACGTCGGGCCTCACGGAAAAGCGCACTTTGGCCGCGCCCCCGGGACGTACCTCACGGAAAGACGCACTCTGACTGGGGCGTCACCTCCAGAATGCGTCTCTACGTGAGCCTGCATAGGCGCAATGCAAGGAGACGCCTCGGCCCCGCAATGCAACGCGAAACGAGCGCGAGAGAGGTGCGGCGCAGACGCGGCCCCGGGAGACGCCCCGGTCCCCGCGATGCAACGCGGATCCGACCCCCGAGACCCGGGACCACACCGAAGCGGTCTCGACCCCGCACCAGAGCTCTACGACGGCCCCGACTCCACACCCGCATCCACCATGCGCTCGCGATCTCGCTCGAGGATGGGTGCCAGGTAGTGACCGGTATAGCTCTCCTTCACCTTCACCACCTGCTCGGGTGTGCCATAGGCCACGACGCGCCCGCCGCCCTCCCCGCCCTCGGGACCGAGGTCAATAATGCGGTCAGCCATCTTTATGACATCGAGGTTGTGCTCGATCACGAGCACGGTATTGCCCGCATCCACGAGCTTCTCGAGCACCTCGACGAGCATGCGCACGTCCTCGAAGTGCAGACCCGTCGTGGGCTCGTCCAAGATGTAGAAGGTCTTGCCCGTCTGCTGGCGGTGAAGCTCCTTGGCGAGCTTCACGCGCTGGGCCTCGCCGCCCGAGAGCGTCGTGGCACTTTGGCCCAAATGGATATAGCCCAGCCCCACGTCAAAGAGGGTCTGCAGCTTGTTCTTGATGCGCGGGATGCTGCCAAAGAACGCGAGCGCCTCGGTCACGGTCATGTCGAGCACATCGCTGATGCTCTTGCCGTGATAGGTGACCTCAAGGGTCTCGCGATTATAGCGCTTGCCGTGGCAGACCTCGCAGGGCACGTAGATGTCGGGCAGGAAGTTCATCTCTATCTTTATCTGGCCGTCACCCTTGCAGGCTTCGCAACGCCCTCCCGATACGTTGAACGAGAAGCGTCCCGCACTGTAGCCACGAGCCCGGCTCTCGGGCACGGAGGCAAAGAGGTTGCGCAGGTCGTCCCAGAGGCCGATGTAGGTGGCGGGGTTGGAGCGTGGCGTGCGACCGATGGGGCTCTGGTCGATGTCGATGACCTTGTCCACGATCTTTCGACCCTCGTCGTCGACCAGGCCCTCGAGCTTCTTATAGGGACCGACGACACGCTTGGAGTGATGCACGATGTTGGTCAGCGCCGGCGCCAGCGTATCGGTGACGAGCGATGACTTTCCCGAACCGGAGACGCCCGTGACCACGGTGAAGGTACCCAGCTCCACCTTGGCGCTCGCGTTCTTGAGGTTGTTGGCGCGAGCACCCGTGAGCCGAATGGACCCACGGCGCGGGTTGCGCCTCTTCTCGGGAAGCCTGATGAGGCTCTTTCCCGTGAGGTAGGCCCCCGTCAGGGAATCGGGATGCTCCATGATCTCCTCTGGCGTACCTGCGGCAACGACGTCACCACCCAGTTCGCCTGCACCAGGACCCATATCGACCACATAGTCGGCCGCACGTATGGTGTCCTCGTCGTGCTCGACCACGATCACGGTATTGCCCTGGTCGCGCAGTCGCTTCAGCGTGTCGATGAGGCGGTTGTTGTCCCTCTGGTGGAGGCCTATGGAGGGCTCGTCTAGGATGTAGAGCACGCCCATGAGACCCGCCCCTATCTGGGTGGCTAGGCGGATGCGCTGTGCCTCGCCGCCAGAGAGGGTCGTGGCCGCACGGCTGAGTGTGAGGTAGTCAAGGCCAACGTTGACCATGAAGCGCAGGCGCGCGATGACCTCCTTCACGATGGGGGCACCGATGAGGTGCTGGCGCTCCGTGAGTTGCAGCCGCTCGAAGAAGGACAGGCTGTCCCTGCACGAGAGGTCGCAGACCTCCTGGATGTTCTTGTCACCCACGGTGACGGCCAGGTACTCGGGCTTAAGTCGCGCGCCATGGCAGCTGGGGCAGGGCACCTCACGGACGAATTTCTCCAGGTGGGCCCTCATGGTCGCGCTCGTGGTCTCCTGGTATTTCTCGAACAGGATGGAGCGCACGCCAGAGAACTTGGAGAACCAGTGCGTATCGCGCCCGTCACGGGTGTGGTAGTCCACACGAATCTTAGTGTCACCCAAGCCATCGAGCAGGGCCTTCTGCGCCTTCTTCGAGAGGTCCTGCCAAGCCGTCTCGTCCGACTCGCCCAGATGTCTGCAGACGGCGGAGAGGATCTGCGGGTAGTAGTTGGAGTGACTAAAGATCGCATCGAAGACGCCGTCCTTGACCGAGAGGGTCGGATCCTCGATGAGTGCCTCGGCGTCCACGATGCGACGGGCACCGAGGCCGTCGCAGTCTGGACAGGCACCGTAGGGAGCGTTGAACGAGAAGTCACGCGGCTGGAGATCATCTATAGAGTGGCCGTGCTCTGGACAGGCGAGCGCGAGCGAGTACTGGAGGAGCTCACCTTCTGTCCCCTCGGGCGCGTCCTTGTCGGGCAGCAGGTAGAAGCCCACGCGTCCCGAGGCGAGGCGCGTCGCCGTCTCTACGGCCTCGGCCACGCGACCTAAGCTGGTCTCGCGCACGACGATGCGGTCAACCACGACTTCGATGGAGTGCTTGTACTTCTTGTCAAGCTTGATGGTCTCGGAGAGATCACGCACCTCGCCGTCCACGCGCACGCGGGAGAAGCCCTCCTTGGCGAGGTCCTCGAAGAGCTTGGCGTACTCGCCCTTGCGACCTAGGACTACCGGGGCGAGTACGAGCGCACGGCGTCCCTGCGCACGTGCGAGAACCTTGTCGGCTACCTGGTCGGTGGTCTGGCGCTCGATGGGCCGCCCGCACTCGGGGCAGTGCGGCACCCCGATGCGGGCAAAGAGCAGACGCAGGTAGTCGTAGATCTCCGTAACCGTACCCACCGTGGAGCGGGGGTTGCGGCTCGTGGTCTTCTGGTCGATAGAGACCGCCGGAGAGAGGCCGTCTATGCTATCGAGGTCGGGCTTGTCCATCTGGCCCAGAAACATCCGGGCATAGCTGGAGAGGGACTCCACGTAGCGCCGCTGTCCCTCGGCGTAGATCGTATCGAAGGCGAGACTCGACTTGCCCGAGCCCGAGAGGCCCGTGATCACGACAAGCTTGTCGCGCGGGATGCTGATGTCTATGTCGCGCAGGTTGTGCTCGCGCGCTCCTCGGATGACGATGGATTCCGATGCCATGGGTACCTGTCCGTTCGCTCTGACTCGCCTAGGCATGCCAAAGGACCTGCAGCTACATGCCACGAGGACAGCCCAAGCAGATGGTTTCTCGGCACCTAGTCTACCCAAGGCGGCAAGCGTCTCTAAACACGCCCGCAACTGCACACGACCCGCATCCCACTCCTGCGACGCGGCCCATCGCGCCTCGCGCGCTCCAGGCCCCTACGACTCGTCGCCCGAGCCTACCAGCTCTCGCAGTGAGCGCTCCGCCCAGTCGTGGTGCGCAGACATCCCCCCATACCCCTCGCGGGCGTAGCCGTATCCCGCATAGCCGTATCCCGTGCCGCCGTAGCGCCGCATCTCCATGACTTCCTGACGGAGGCTGGGCTTCTTGTCCAGCAGGCGCTCGACGGCATAAGATGAGTCAGGTTCAAGGGAGACGAGGTAGGCCACGTCTATTCTCTCGATGGAGCCCGACAGGTAGCCCTCCACGTTGTACTGCGCGATGCGCTCAGCAGGGGACGAGAGGCCAAAGGCCAGCCAGATCACCAGCAGCGCCGCGACGGACCAGCGAAAGACCTTGAGGCCAGGACGTATGACCCACACCGCCACGAGCACCGTAAGTGAGAGAATCGCAAGCATGCCGACATAGGTAAGGGCGCGCAGCATGGTCAGGCCGTAGCGTCCGACATAGGCCCCCATGCGAAGGGCCGCTGAGGCGAGCATGACCAGGATCGCAAAAAGGAGGACGTACTGCAAAACGATCAAGACTACCGAGCGGGATGCGCCCCTGCGCGCCCGCACACTCAGGAAGGCCACCACGATATTGACGCCCGCGACGATGACCAGCTGGAAGAAGCCCTCACGCGCGTATCCAGCATACGCATGGTCGCCTACCGCGATGGACGTCCCGCCAAAGAGCCTGCCAAACTGGATCGCCACAAACATCAGGTAGAGGAGGTCAAGCACAGCAAGCATGGTGCCCACCGTCACGGCGCTCGCGGGCCTACCCGACGCAGGGTGCGTGGACGAGTCCCCGCCATGCGCATGCGCCACGCCGTACAGCAGCGAGAACGCGAGGGCGCCGATGAAGACGAGGCGGACGACCCTGTACATCACCCAACCGTCGTCGAGCCAGCCTAAAAGCCCCCTCAGCGCAGACGCGAAACCCTCGTCGGCACTGGCAAGCAACGGGAGCACGAAGGCCAGGATGAGCGCGGCGGCAAGAAGCCCGCGGAGGGCAGCGGCAAGGACGCTCCGTTCTCCCTTGGAGCCGCGCCTGAGGGTCCTGAGCACACGTATGTTGCGACCCTGCTCCCGAACGAAGGTCGCCAGGGCGAGGCACGCCCCTCCTAAGGAAAGCGCCACGGATTCGGCACAGCCCGCGAGCAGCAGGTACTCAAGCATCGAGGCAGCCGCGAGCACGAAGGCGTTGAGGAAGCGCACGTCTGGGTTGGCCGTCACGGAAGGTATGCAGGCAAGCCCCATGACGACGACCAACAAGAAGATGGGGTAGGGCCCCAGACCCTTGAGTCCGCCGCGCAGGAAGAGGGCACATGCGAAGAACGCGAGCATGGAGATGCTAAAGCCGATACCGCCAAACAGGATGAATGCTAGGGAGATCTTGGGGCCATCTGAGGCGACGCACCAGAAGAGCGAGAGCAGGACAGAGAGGACGAGTGTGGGCCAGTCCCTCTTGTCGAAGCGGGCGGGAGGCCTTCTGGTGGGAACCTGTGATGGCTGTGGTGGCAGGGGCGCTCCCGATGACGTGGGAGCCCCTGGGACCGAGGTATCCGACTCTGTAGGGCAAGGCGTCGGGATAGCGGCGTCTGACACAGGAGCTGCCGAGAGCCCCTGGGGGACGGGGGGACGCCCGTCGTTGAGTCTATCTGTCATGGTTGGTCTCCTATCGAATCGAAGTTGAGAGATACTGAAGTTGAACGGTGCCACTTCCACGCAGCAAGGCCAGCTCAAGGGACTATAACCATCACTCAGGCTCGTACTCAAGCAGATCACCGGGCTGGCAGTCCAGCTCGTGACAGATGGCCGCAAGCGTCGTAAAGCGCACGGCGCGGGCCCTGCCGTTCTTGAGTATCGAGAGGTTCGCCAAGGTCACCCCCACGCGCTCAGAGAGCTGGGTGAGGGTCATCTTCCTTCGGGCAAGCATGACGTCCAGGTTGACGCGTATTTCACCGCGCATCTCACCTGATCGCCATCCTACCTGCTCTCGCTTGCCCATCCCTACACCACCAAGTCGTTCTCGTCCTTGAGCTCTGCGGCGCTTGCGGCGAATGCCGAGAGGGACGCGCAGACGATGGCCAGGGAGAAACAGAATGCGAGCGCGACGAGCAGCGACGCCGCCACCGAGAAGCGCAGGTGCTCGGCAAGGGCAAGGTACAGGACGAGTTCCACCAGCCAGATGGCACAGTCAACGGCACAGAGCAGGGCCATCGTCCTGAGCGCTCTGGAGTTTTTGGACGTGAAGACCTCACCCGCGCCGATCGCACCATACAACCTCCACGAGACCACCGCAAGTGCGAGCAATGGGACAGATCCTATGATGAACAGCAATGTCGAGAGGTGTGGCACGAGGCCCACCCTCTCGGCACCTGGTATCACCACAAAAGCGATGGACACACAACCCGCCACCGCCATGAGGTTCACGATCTTGAGCAGGATGGACGTCCTCCTCTTGGACATGTGGCCATCTCCCATCATCCCTAGCTACTGCCTACTGCTTACTCGCACCAGTATAGTCGATATATATCGAATATCAATAAGAATATTTCGATTTTCAATAATCCGTTCGCATAGCTCATCCTTCTGTGCCACGCGCACACTACCCTCGCGACACCCCAATCACAGGTACCGGACACTTTGGGTAGAATCGAGACATTGCGCACAGCTAACGAAAGGACGCGAGAGGACCCGCCATGACGAACGCGAAGTCGGATACACCACGTTCACCGGAGATTGACAAGGAGGCGCTGCGTCGCGAGGTGGACGCAGCTCTCGGTCACAACGCCCGCGCGCAGGACCAGGGACCGCAGCGTTTCGTACCTGCCGCAGGAAGCTACATCAAGCATGTGATTGGCGTGGTGTCGGGCAAGGGTGGCGTGGGCAAGTCCCTTGTCGCGGGCGCCATAGCTGCGAGCCTCGCCCGCAGAACCAACAAGGTTGCCATCCTGGACGCCGACATCACCGGACCCTCCATCCCCAAGATGTTCGGACTGTCAGGTGAGCATGCGACAGCCTACGGTGAGCGGATCATCCCTGTCACCTCCAAGGGCGGTATCAAGATCATGAGCACCAACCTCGTCCTCGAGAACGAGACCGATCCCGTCCTCTGGCGCGGGCCCATGCTCATGGGGGCGCTCCGCCAATTCTTCGAGGACACCGATTGGGGCAAGATCGACTACATGGTCGTCGACATGCCGCCCGGGACTGGCGACGTCGCGCTCACCGTCTTCCAGAGCCTGCCCATCGAGGGTATCGTGATCGTGAGCTCACCCCAGGACCTTGTGCAGATGGTCGTCGGCAAGGCGCTCAACATGGCCGCCATGATGAACGTGCCAGTCATAGGGCTGGTTGAGAATATGGCGTGGCTCCCCTGTCCCCACTGCAAAGCGCGCGTAGAGCCCTTTGGGCCCAGCCGCCTCAAGGAGACAGCCGCGCACTTTGGCATCCCAGCGCTCGACGAGCTGCCCATCGACCCCACGATCGCCACAAGCTGTGACAAGGGAACCTTCGAGGACGTCCTTCCCGAGGGCTTTGTGGCACGGACGATAGAGCAGATCGAGGCCCATGAGGGCTTGGAGGAGTAGGGGGTGTCGAAGGGCAGAACCACACGGTCCGCCTCCCGAGCCAGACAACATGACACCCTGCTCCGGGCGGCAGCATCTGTGAACGTGCCGTCGGAGGTAGACGTGTGCGTCGTAGGCGGCGGTGCCTCCGGTCTCGTCGCTGCGATCATCGCAGCCGAGGCGGGAGCCTCCGTCGTCGTGCTCGAGTCCGAGCTCGAGTGCGGGCGCAGCATCCTTGCCACGGGCAACGGCCGCTGCAACTTCTCCAACGTGTTGCTCGACGCGGGGCACTACAATGACCCTGAGTTCGTAGGCGAGGTCTTTGGCCAGAGACCCCTTGATGACATCCTCGGCTTCTTTCGCGACTGTGGCCTGCGCTGGTGTCTGGAGCAAGACCGCCTCTACCCGATGTCAAGGCGCGCGGCGAGCGTGAGAAACGTACTTTTCGCCCGCCTGCGCAGGGCGGGGGTGGTGGCGGCACCGGCACGGCGCGTGACCCAGGTCAGACACCAGGACGGGCGGGGCTTTGACGTGAGTTTCTCTTCTGCGCTGGCGGATGGCTCTTCTGCGCTGGCGGATGGCATCCCGTCAACACTGCGCGCAGGCAGGCTCATCGTCGCCTGTGGGGGCAGCAGCGCAGGAGAGGCTCCGCAGCCGTGGCTCGATGGACTCGGACTCTCCTCAACACCGACCCGGCCCGTCCTCTGCCCCCTGTCCTGCGAGAGCTCGCCCCTCTCTGCCCTCGACGGTCGGCGCGTGCACGCGGCCGTCACCCTCAGCAAGAAAGGCAGTCCCTTCCCTCACTGGCAGGACCGTGGCGAGGTCATGTTGAGGGACTATGGCCTCTCGGGCATCGTAATCTTTGACCTGTCGCGCCGCGTGGCGCCAAAAGACATACTTGAGCTCGACCTCACGCCAGACCTTTCCCGCTCTGAACTGAGAGAGCTTGCATGCAGCTCAGCTCGGGGTGACTTCGAGCCAGGCTGCCTTGACGGCGTGCTCGACCCTGACATTGCGGCATTACTCCAGAGACTCGCCCTCGCACGCTGGCAGCCCACATGGCGCGATTGGGGCAGTGGGGTCCCCAACGACGACGTTGAGGCACTCGTCTTGCTGACAAAGGCACTGCCCCTTCGCGTCACGGGTGCCGCAGACGTCACGCACGCACAGGTCACGGCTGGTGGCCTTGCAAACGCGCAGTTCTTGCCCACGACGCTCGAGGCGCTCGACATACCCGGCCTCTACGCGACGGGCGAGGCGCTCGACGTTGACGGCGACTGTGGTGGCTTCAACCTCTCGTGGGCCTGGAAGAGCGGCCTGGTCGCAGGTGCTGCCGCCGCGCGGGCAAGCGTCACCACGGCGCGCACGACCCGCTCGAGCGAGGCAGGGGAGGTAGCCCGACATGCTTGACGTCTCCGACATCCACCTGCCCCTCAAAGAGCTTGATGGCACAGACGACACCGAAAAGGCCACCCTGCGCAGGGTGGTGCTGCGCAGGCTCCACCTCACCCCTGACGACTTGAGCTCCCTTGAGTTGCGCAAACGTTCGATCGATGCCCGCAAGAGGGGAAACGTGCGCATTGGCTACACCGTGCGCATCGCCCTGCGCGGCGGAGAGAACGCCGAGAGGGAGCTGCTTTGCCGTCTGGCACGGCGTCACCAGGATAGACAGGTCCGCGTTGCTGACGTCGAGCACTTCACGCTGCCCAAGGCACTTAGCGTACGGCGCACGCAGCGGCCCCTTGTGGTCGGCGCGGGATGCGCGGGTCTATTCTGCGCCCTCGCGCTTGCAGAGGCAGGACTCGAACCCCTGCTCGTGGAGCGTGGCCGGGATGCTGCGCGGCGCACGGCCGACGTCGAGCGCTTCATTCGAACGGGTAAGCTTGACCCCGAGAGCAACATACAGTTCGGTTTGGGCGGAGCCGGCAGTTTCTCCGATGGCAAGCTGGAGACCGGCACCAAGAGCGCGGCGCACCGCTTCATCCTCCAGACCCTCGTGGAGGCCGGGGCGCCACGCCGCATACTCTGGGATGCGAAGCCCCATGTGGGAAGCGACCTGCTCCCCGCCGTCGTCACCAAGATCTGCGAGCGCATCAAGGCTGCGGGCGGGGAACTGCGCCTGAGCACCAGACTCACGAAACTCGACATCAGGGGCGGGCATGTGACGGCAGTCGTCCTCGAGCGCAGAGAGGGAAGTGGCCTTCTCGTGGAGGAACGCAGGCCCGTGAGTGACGTGGTACTTGCCTGCGGACACTCCGCGCGAGACGTGTTCGAGCTGCTTTGCGACGCAGGCGTCACCCTCGAGCGTAAGGCCTTCGCCATGGGAGTGCGCATAGAGCACCTCCAGGCGGACATCGACCGCGCCCAGTACGGTCCTTTTGCCGGTCATCCGAAGCTCGGTGCCGCCCCCTACAAACTGGTCGCGCATCCAAGCTCACAGCGCCCCGTCTTCTCGTTCTGCATGTGCCCGGGTGGGTATGTCGTCGCAGCGGCGAGCGAGGAGGGTGGTGTCGTCACAAACGGTATGAGCCGCTCCGATCGAGCGGGGACCAACGCGAACTCGGGTCTTCTGGCCAACGTCTTTCCCGAGGACCTGGAAGGGGAGGACGTGCTCGCGGGCGTGATGCTACAGCGCCGCTGCGAGCGGGCAGCCTTCACGTCAGGTGGTGGCTCCTACGCAGCACCGGCACAGCTCGTGGGGGACTTCCTGCAGGGCGTGCCCTCAAGCGATCAGGGAAGCGTCTCTCCCACCTACCCGCGCGGCGTGAGCTGGGGAGACGTCAGAACCTGCCTGCCATCCTACGTCAGTGAGGCACTGCGCCTGGCGATACCTGCCATGGGCCATCAACTGCGCGGTTTCGCGGCAGCGGATGCCGTCCTTACGGGCGTGGAGACGCGCTCTAGCTCGCCGGTGCGCATAGTTCGTGGCAAGAGCCTCCAGTCCATCTCGACGGCAGGACTCTGGCCCTGTGGCGAGGGTGCCGGCTATGCGGGAGGCATCATGAGCGCCGCCACGGACGGCCTTCGCGTGGCACAGGCGCTCGTCGACAGCCTGCTGTAGCTGACTGGCAATCCACTGCCAGGCATGGGCTGATCAGGCCCTTCCGGCAGGCAGCACCCTTTCGGCAGGCAGCAGGAAGTTTGCCTTGGGTGACAGTAGCCTTCGGCGGACAAGCGATCTTTGACGGACAGCGACCTTCGGCTACGGGTGGTTCTCGTTTACATCTGAGAGGCGCTACTCGTCTTCGAGGGCCTTGTCTTTGAGGGTCGCAATCAGCCTGTCCAGCTCCTCGTCCTCTCCCATACCCGTGACGAAGGCCACACCATTGAAGGTGGGAACGTCAAAGGTCTCCTTGGGCTTCACTACGGCAACGTAGGCATCGGCACCCGCCAGCGCCTCGCGTAGATCGCTCATCGAGACCGCCCTGATGTCCGCCTCGACGCCCCTCTCACCCAAGAGCTTGCGCAGTTTGTTGGCGACGGCATGAGACGTGGCTACCCCCGCCCCACATGCGACGACCACCCTTGCTGCCATGTTCTCTCCCCTCTTGGATCCACACGCAGATGCGCGAATCCACATTTTCTCACAGTTGTATTTAGTATAGTCGACGCGCACGCCTCTACGAGACAACACGTCCTCGCGAAGTGAGTGATTCACACACATCGTGAGCGCGAAGTGAGTGATTTTTCCGTAGAAACCAACATGAACTGAAAGCACGTATTCATATCTACGCAGGTCAGAGACGTGCTGAATAAATTCTCGAAGTGAGTGATTCACACACATCGTGAGCGCGAAGTGAGTGAATCACACACATCGTGGTAAATCGCTCGCTTCATCGTAAAACTCCGTGTCCCTAATGCTTGCGCTTACGGTACCTGCGGCGCGTCGCGTGCGCGGAGCCCCTGCGATCCGTCACCTTGAGGCGGGCGATCACGTCGGCGGCAGACGCCCCCTCAAGACGCGAGCGTAGGGCGACGATCTGGTCGCGCAGGCTCGCCGCACGCTCGAAGTCCGTGTCGGCCGAGGCTTGGATCATCTCGTCTTCAAGCGAGCCCAGAAGGCGCGAGGCCTCCTGCTTGGGAAGCGCCCTCAGCTCGGCCACAAGAGCGTCGGCTTCAACCCCCTCCCGAGAGCCCACGCCCTCGGCCCCCGCCGCCGTGAGGAACTCCCCGTCGATACGCGACTTGTCGTTGAGCGTCGCCGATGCCTCCTCTATGAAGCTTGCCACGTCGGTGATGGACTTCTTGATGGTCTGAGGCACGATGCCGTGCTCCTCGTTGAAGGCTTCCTGGAGTGCGCGGCGCCGCGCCGTCTCGTCCATGGCCTCGCGCATGGAGTCCGTCACGCTGTCGGCGTACATGATCACCTGACCGTGGGCGTTTCTCGCGGCACGTCCCATGGTCTGTATGAGTCCACGACGGTTGCGCAGAAATCCCTCCTTGTCTGCGTCGAGTATCGCCACAAGCGACACCTCGGGGATGTCGAGGCCCTCGCGCAGGAGGTTGATGCCCACGAGCACGTCGATCTTGCCCACGCGCAGCTCGCGGATGATGGCCACGCGGTCTAGGGTCGCCGTATCCGAGTGCATGTAGTTCACGCGCACACCCTCGTCGAGCAGGTGGTCCGTAAGATCCTCCGCCATGCGCTTGGTGAGCGTGGTCACGAGCACGCGCTCACCCTTGGCAGCGCGCACCTTGATCTCGTCCATGAGGTCGTCTATCTGGCCACGCACCGGGCGCAGCTCGACCTTGGGGTCCAACAGGCCCGTCGGCCTGATGACCTGCTCGACCTCCTGCTGGCTCACTGCCTTCTCGTAGTCACCGGGCGTCGCCGAAACGTAGATGAACTGCGGTATGCGCTGCTCGAACTCATCAAAGCGCAAGGGACGGTTGTCGAGCGCCGACGGCAGACGAAAGCCATGGTCGACAAGGGTTACCTTGCGCGAGCGATCGCCCTCATACATACCGCGCACCTGCGGCACAGTGACGTGGCTCTCGTCAATGATGCAGAGCATGTCCTTGGGAAAGTAGTCGATGAGCGTGTAGGGAGGTTCGCCGGCGTGCCTGCCGTCCAGGTGACGCGAGTAGTTCTCGATGCCGGAGCAGTATCCCATGGTCTCGAGCATCTCGAGGTCATATCCGGTGCGCTGAGAGAGACGCTGAGCCTCGAGGATCATGTCGTTCGCCTTAAGTTCGGCCACGCGTCTTTCGAGCTCTTCCTCGATGGTCGTGATCGCGTGGTTAACCTTGGGCCGCTCGGTCACGTAGTGCGAGGCAGGCCAGATGGGGATGGCGTCGAACTCGCGCACGACCTCGCCCGAGACGTTGTCGATCTCGGCGATGAACTCGATCTCGTCGCCAAAGAAGCTGATGCGCAGGGGGTTCTCTGCATACGGGGGGAACACGTCCACGGTGTCGCCCCTCACACGGAAGGTCCCTCGCGCAAGGTCGTAGTCGTTGCGATCGTACTGGATGTCGATGAGCTCACGAATGAGGTCGTCACGCTCAAGTGGTTGCGACTTATCCACGTTGGGGGCAAGTCCCGCATAGTCCTGCGGGCTGCCGATGCCGTAGATGCAGCTTACGGAGGCGACCACGATCACGTCGCGGCGAGAGAGCAGACTCGACGTGGCCTGGTGGCGCAACTTCTCGACCTCCTCGTTTATGGAGGCGTCCTTCTCGATGTAGGTGTCCGTCTGCGGGACATAGGCCTCGGGCTGGTAGTAATCGTAGTAGCTCACAAAGTACACGACGGCATTGTTGGGAAAGAGCTCCCTCATCTCGGAAGCCACCTGCGCGGCCAGCGTCTTGTTGGGCTCCATGATGAGTGTGGGTTTCTGCACGCGCTCTATGGTCTTGGCCATCGAGAAGGTCTTGCCAGAGCCCGTGACACCCAAAAGCGTCTGGTAGCGAAGCCCCCTGCCAACGCCCTCCGAGAGCCTCTCGATGGCCTGGGGCTGATCGCCGGCCGGCTCGAAGTCCGAGACGACCTTAAGTCTCTCGTCACCGTGCTCCAAGCCAAAACGCTTGAGCTCGGCACCGTAGCGCTCCTTGGCCTCGGCCGTACCTGCCAGGGGCTCGTAGCGTATGGTATGACCGTCCTGCGCCACAAACGAGCGCAAACCTCCCTCACCTGCCGCCACGCCACCATCTACCACCACGTCCTGCGCCATCGTATACGTCACGCCCCCGTCGCTGCGTCCTCTACCATCACTTTCCAGCTCCAGTGTACCCCGTGCGCCCATACCTCACGTGAGGTACAGGGGGCATTGCCACACACGATTGACGGTTCGTTTCGTATACTGGTCAGAGGGTACTTCCAGACGACATTGAGGATGGGGCGTCATGACGGATAGGTTCAAGAGGGGCGGCAGGGGTTTCTTTGGAACCCGTAGGGGCTACGCCGCGGTCACGTTCGTGATCGTAGTCATCGTGTTCACGCTACTCCTCCTCACAGGATGGCTCAAACCTGACCGCAGTGCGACAAGCGGGTCCCGCTCACACAGCCCCATCCTACTGATACGCTTTCTCGTCTTTCTTGTCCTCATACCTCTTCGCTTCCTCTGGTCACGATTTCGATCGGCAGGCCATAGTGACCCGTCTGCGCCTGCCAAAGACCCAGACGTTGGGTACCCGCGCGCAGAGGACTACCATACCGAGACGATACATCTGGGCGCGACCCCCTACGCTCCGTATGCCAGCCACGGGTCCTACACCCCCACCGCCTCTCCGGGCGACTCACGCCCTCCTGCCATCGGGGCTACCCCTACGTCATCGGCAAGCTCCATCGCCGCAGCAGCCGCTGCGGCCATTCCCGTCTCTGCGAGCAAGCGGACGATTCCCCTCGTGAAGATGCTTGAGCGTGCGGATGACGCAGGCGCCACCCTCGCGGACATGACAAGACACACCCTTGAGAAGGGAGTCCCCAACCGCCTTGCCGAGGCGCTCGAGCTTCTGGGCGTCACGCGAGGGGTGCTGCCGCCCCTGCATGCCCACCTCCTGCCTCGAAATGGCTGCATGTGGCTCAGCCCACACGAGCCGGAGAAAGACAGGGACACCCATGACGCGCTTGTCGCAACGGAGATGGCCATCAACCTCGCGCTCCACCTACCGCTGGCCACGCTCAACACCCCGCTCGACAATCCCGCGTCGCTCTCTCGCATCCATGGCTACCTTCGCGGCCTAGTGCACACGAGCGTCCCCATCCCGCCACCATCAGACGAGTTCTCTCTAGCCTACCCCTCGGGTACCATGAGTGCGACGAGCTCGGAATGGGAGTGTCGCTACAGGCTCATGACACAACTCGAGTCACTTCCTCTGCCCTTTCGCGTCATCCACGAGCTGCGTATGGACCTCTCACAGGGCAACGCCCTCATCGTGCTCGAGGTCCCAAGGCCCAGCTGCCTCGCGGTCCTTGCCGGACGTGCTCGACAGGTGGCAGAGGCGCGCGGATACGCACTGCGCTTCTCCGTGATCGTCGCACGCTGCGCCTTCGAGGCCATCCCAGCGATCGCCCACGTATTCGTAAGCTGTCGAACCTACGGCTCAGACGAGGACGTCCTCGCCCTCTCACTTTCGCGCAGCGACGAGCACAGGCTCCAGATACTCGCGGCCTCTGAGGCCCTAGACGACGGGATGCTGCCCGCCGGCGAGAGGGCAATCAGCTTCACCCTCGGACAAGACGGTTGGTTTCTACCGATGAAACCCTCCGTCACCTTCGACGATGAGCGGATCTCTCCCACATGGCGCAGGAAGCCCGCGGGCGCCCGCGACCAGAGGCTTTCTCCCGCGCTTGCAAGCGTGACAGGCACACGCACGACGCGTGGACTTGAGGTTCTCGAGGAAGCCGCGCGCATGGACGCGTACGCCTCCATTGCAGACAAGCTCGGTACGACCACCGAGAGTGCCGTCGCTGCCCTCGTCGCGCTCAAGGACGCGAGCGAAGACGACGCGGTGAGGGCGACGTGCTCAGAAACAATCCAACGCCTGCTGAGCGGCACGATGGACGTGGGGGATACGCAGGAGATCGCCCTTCTGTTCATGTCGGGCGCACGACCGATAGACCAAGCGTTCGCGCGAGCGGAGCGGCTGAGCGATGCGGATGAGCTCGACCCGCGCGCCATGCTCGACCAGGTTGAGGGTGCGCTCACCAACATCACGAGGACTGGACGCTACCAGGACGATAAACATGCGGTCTGGCGCTACTTTGAGTCGGTCGCAGAGCGCATCGAGTACAATCTCATGACACGAGACGACCCACGCGAGTTGAGGCTCGTTCCCACCGCATACTACAAGAGCCTCCTGCTCGCCTCCCGTGCACACAGGATGATGGGTGAGTTCAAGGCCTCCAAGCGCTATGCGAGCGAGATGCTACGCATTGGCCCGATCTGCATCGACACGGCCATGGAGCTCAACGCCATCTGCGGGATGGAGTCGAGATTCTATGACGCGGCGGATGCCCTCATACGATGCCTAGAGCATGCTGTGGACTCCTACGACATCGCATGGCTCCACTACCGCCTCGCCCTCACCGAGCGCTCGATTGGCAGAGACGATCTCGCAGTTGCCTGCTACACCCTTGCCCTCACCCGTCCCGACGGCCCCTACCCCTACGCCAGGCGTGAGCTCGATGAATTTCTCAGGCAAGGCGAGGGACTTGGCCCAATGGAGCTGGAGGAAGCCTCGAAAGCCCTGTGTCAAGCGGGAATCCCCACAGGCCTCAGAGATGATGCCGTCGCGCGCATGCGTCAGGCGGCGACCCTCTGCTGCGACGCAGGCATATTTCCAACCGCCCGGGCGTTGGTCATGACGCTGCACACGCTTCGTCCAGACGATGTCTTGGCCGATATGGCATCCTCGCTCGCCTAGCTGTAGCTGTCCACGAGCTCATCGGGATACAGTTCCCGATAGTGACGGTACGCGTCATTCACGTGTGCGAGATAGGCGGACGTCTCGGCATACGCGATATTGGACGAGATGTCACCGCCGCCCGATTGCCAACCGCTCACGCTACCGATTCCCGCGTTATACGCCGCGATGACCTCATCTTGGTTTCCGAGGTTTCTCTTGAGATAGCCGAGGTAGGCAACACCGTAGACGATGTTGGTCGTAGGATCGGTGAGCCTGTTGTAGTCGTAGCGCGAGGAATCGACCAGTCCCAAACGCGCGATCTCCTTGGCCGTCGAAGGCATGAGCTGCATAAGCCCCACCGCTCCCGCAGATGATGACGCAGCGGAGTTCCAGTTTGACTCACACTTGACGATTGCGCAGACAAGGTACGGGTCCACGTTCTGCCGACTCGAGGTCTCCTTGATAAGCGATGCATGGTGCACGGGATAGAACCAACTGCGCACGATAGAGCGGGGCGCGGCGTCTGCGGCATAGTCTACCGCAAAGGTCAGGGCACAGGCCAAAGCCATCGCGAGCAGGGGTATGACCCTGAACCAGCGAAAGAAGCGCAGTTTCCTGTTACGTGCCAAGAGCGTCTCTCCCCTCAGTTTGGACAAAGTTTCCATGGGCATACCACCATACGCGAACTCTGTCCAAAAGCTTAGCCAAGCTTCCCGTGTTTTCGATGATGGTATCTGCGTGACTGCGCAGGTACTCGTCAGAGGGCTGACACCCAAGGCGACGCTCGAAGTCCTCGACGTCCATACCACGCCCGACCGCATGCGCAAGGCGCCGCTCGTGGGGGCAGCAGACGCAAAGGACCTCGTCGGCAAGGTCAAGGAGGGAGACTGCCCTATCAAGCAGAGGAACCTCAACGACAGCGCAAGGGACAGCCGACATCGCCAGCTCGTGAAGCCTTCTTCTAAGGAGGCTTCGTATGTGGGGAAGCTCAATCTGCTCGAGCCTCGCGAGCAACTCCTCGCTCCCAAAGACACGGGTTGCCAAGAGGCTGCGATCGAGCTCACCTGTGACGGGATCGAGAAGTTCCTCCCCGAAGGCGGAAGTGACCTCCGCAAGACAGGGACTACCCGCCACCAAGACCTCACGCGAGAGCTGATCAAGATCGACTCGCGTCGCACCAAGACGCTCAAGCTCGCGAGCCACCGTAGACTTGCCTGAGGCAATGCCCCCCGCAAGGAAGACCGTATACATCTCGCCTCCCCAACTCGCGCGGCCGCGCCACCGTCCCGGCCGTCACCTGCCATCCATTAGCTCGTGATGTCGAACTTCTGCTTACACTGGGGACAGGTGACCCTCACATGGCCCTTCCCGCGAGGAATACGTACCCTTTGGTGGCAGTTTGGGCAGGCGGCATGCTTGTACTGACGACTCTCGGCAAAGGCCGCACGGGGATTACGCAGCCAAGGCCGTACGGGCCCGATGACATCTACGAAGGCCTCATTCTCGTCACGACGAGACTTTACGTTAGTCGAAAACATTCTAAATACAACATAGGCGAACAGCAGGATTACAACGACGGTCAGAGGCGTCCACCGGACGAACATGTCGATGACGCCAAGGACAATGGCGATAGCGACGATAGCGACGGCCAGCTCGTCTGCCCCGTTACGCCCGCGCATGAAGGCATACAGCCTGTCCTGGAAACTATCACTTCCGTTTGACATGAGCCTTCCCCTCTCTTCTATCACGTCATCTGCCTGCGTGACATAACCGCTTCGCTGCGATACTTCCTGTATATACCCGACACGGGAGTCGACCACCCGTCCGTGTCATGCCTCCATACGACTCATGGGCATGCCGCATCGAAGCTAAGGGCAACACCAGCTCGTCCAAGGCAGGGAACTGTACCCAAAGCATTCGGGTGGGGCCACAGAGGCGACCCCACCCGAATCAGACACAAATTGCGGGATAAGAGAGGAGACTACTCCTCGACGACCTTTTCCTCGCCTTTGTCCTTGGATGCGGAAGCGCCCTCACCCTTGGCTCCCCTCTCGGTCTCCATGGGCTTGACCTCGACCTCATAGCCCAAGGTCTCGGCCGCAGCCTTCATGGAGAGAGAGATGCGACGACGGTCTAGGTCGACCTCCATGACCTTGACCTGGACCTTATCGCCCACAGAGCAGACCTGCGCGGGGGCGTCAACGTGCTTGTTGGCCATCTCGGAGATGTGGACCAGGCCCTCGACGCCATCACCGAGATCCACGAAGGCGCCAAAGGTCACAAGCTTGGTGACGCTACCCTCGACGATCGCCCCGGTGGGATACCTCTTGACGAGCGATTTCCAGGGATCCTCGGTGGTCTGCTTGAGGCCGAGGGAGATGCGCTCGCGGTTGAGATCGACATCGAGGACCTGGACCTCGACCTCCTGGCCGACCTTGACGACCTCGGAGGGATGGTTGACGTGATTCCAAGAGAGCTCAGAGATGTGGATCAGGCCGTCGATGCCACCGAGATCCACGAAAGCTCCAAAGTCCACGATCGAGGAGACGGTACCCTTGAGGCGCATGCCGGGCTGGAGCTTAGAGAGGATCTCGGAACGCTCCGCCTTACGAGTCTCCTCGAGGACAGCACGACGGGAGAGGACGACGTTGTTGCGGTTGCGATCCATCTCGATGACGCGAGCCTCGACACGAGTACCCAGATAGGCGGTGAGGTCCTTGACACGACGCAGGTCGACCAAGGAGGCGGGCAAAAAGCCCCGCAGGCCGATGTCGAGGATAAGCCCGCCCTTAACGACCTCAATGACCTCACCCTCAACGTTCTCGCCGGACTGGTACTTCTCCTCGACACGCTTCCAGGCGCGCTCATACTCGGCACGGCGCTTAGAAAGGATCAGGCGACCCTCCTTATCCTCCTTCGTGATGACCTGAGCCTCGATCTGGTCACCCTTGGAGACGATGTCGGAGGGACTGACGTCCTTGCGGATCGAGAGCTCGTGCTGGGGGATGACGCCCTCAGACTTATAGCCGATGTCAAGCAGTACCTCATCATGCTCGATCTTGACGACGGTGCCCGTCACAAGGTCGCCCTCATCGAAATTGGTAATCGTACCATCGATGAGGTTGTTCATCTCTTCGTCGGATACGTCATCCAAAGAGAAGATGGACGAGTTCTGAATCTCACTCAAAGGTGGACCCCTTTCGGAAGCGGGGCCCCGATCTACATGATCGCTGCCTAGGGCGCTCGGCGCGCAATTGGAAACTTACATGCTCTCGGGGGCCGACAGATACAGTTGCATGGCAGCGCTCCCATGCAAAATGTAGCATACCTTTTGTGTAGCTGTAATTTCAAGAGTCACGCCAAAAACGCGTATGTTTTTTAAGACTCATTGGCGCGCAGTAACCAAAACCTTGAAGCACCTTCGCCAAGGAGCGCCTGTGGTGTGACTCGACCTTCTGTCTGGTTTCTCGCTGCCAGTGTGCTGCCTCTCCCACCCGCACCGCGACGGGCCTGTACAATACGAGCCGAGACAAAATCATGGGGCCATGCGGGAGGAGGAAACCAGATGATCAAGGCGGTGCTATTCGATCTCGACAACACGCTCATCGACATCAACCTCGCCGCCTTCATGGCGCGCTACATGGCGGGCCAGGCGCGCATCCTCTCGCGCGTCCTGCGCGTTGCCCCACCGTTCGCCTCCTCTGCCATCATAGCCGCTTACCTAGCCATGTGCAGCACAAGGCGCACAGATGCGCTCTTTAACGAGGAGCTCTTCCATCGTGTGGTGGAGCGGCGCCTAAGACGCCCGTTTAGCCTGGAGCCGCTGGCAGAGGTGATGCAGTACTACGACAGCTGCTATATCGAGAGGTTCAAAGGCGGACTCGTGCAAGCGGGTCCACGGCCGGGATCCCACGAGGTCATCGAGGCGGCGCGGAAACTCGGCCTGACGGTTGCCCTTGCCACCAACCCCGTCGTCTCGCTTGCCGTGGACAAGGTGCGCATGACCTGGGGTGAACTCGACCCGAGCGGATTCGCAGACGTCTCGCACGTCGGCAACGCCAGGCGGACCAAGCCCAACGCCCTTTACTTCGAGGAGTTCGCGGCGCAGCTGGGCTGTGCGGCAAGCGAGTGCCTGATGGTGGGAAACGACGCCGGGAGCGACTTTCCGAGGCCCAGCATAGGGATGCCCGTCGCGTACGTGGGACACGGCAGACCAAAGAAGGGCGTCTTCAGGGGTAGCCTCATAGAGCTGGCCTCAAGGCTGCCCGAGCTTATCGCAACGCTCAACGCACGGGCATGACAGCTGGACCGAGGCCAAACACCCCCATCCAGCTTCGTCTTGCCCGACACGCAGCCCGTTGCAGGTGGCCGGGGCACACCTAGGTCAGCCGGTGGGCACATGGGCAGCTCCGGTGACTACCATCAGGCGACGGTGGCAGTCACCCGAATCGTGGGAACCATGAGCGGCGTGTGCGAGACGGGATCGTCGATGACAACGCATTCCAAACCGAACACCTTGGCAAGCACCGATGGCGTCACAACCTCGCACGGAGTCCCCTCGGCCACGATACTGCCACCCGCAAGGGCATACATATGGTCCGCGTAGCGAGCCGCCATGTTGATGTCATGCAGCACCATGGCGATGGTCACACCCCGCTCGCGGTTGATTTGCCCAAGCGTGTCGAGGATGTCGAGCTGGTAGGCAACATCGAGGTAAGTGGTCGGTTCGTCCAAGAGCAAGATATCCGTCTGCTGGGCCAGCGCCATCGCAATCCACACGCGCTGACGCTGGCCTCCCGAAAGTTCATCCACCGGGCGATCCGCCAGGCTTGCGATACCCACCATGTCAAGCGACTCGGCGATGATGCGCAGGTCCTCATCCTGCAGAGGCTGCAGGAGCGAGCGATGCGGATAGCGTCCCCGCGCCACGAGGTCACTCACATGAATGCCCTCGGGCACCAAGGGCGACTGAGGCAGCAAGCCAAGCGTGCGGGCAAGCTCCTTGGTGGGCATGCGATGCACGTCCCTGCCATCGAGCACCACAGATCCCCCCACAGGATCAAGAAGGCGTGCAAGCGTCTTGAGCAGCGTAGACTTGCCGCAACCATTGCCGCCAATGATGACGGACACCTTGCCCTTGGGCAAGCTCAGGTTCACCTTGTTAACGACGGGCCGGCCCCCATAGCCACACGAGAGCCCATACCCCGCAAGCTCATGGTCGTACCCGACCCCTACTGTGGTGCGTCCCGTACCCCCAACCGACGCAGGTCGTTCGCCGCGTTGGCTCATGTCCTGCTCACCCCACCTTCCCTCATCAACAGCCACAGCAAGTACGGAGCTCCTAGAATACCCGTCACCACGCCCACCGGGAAGCGCGTACCCAAGAGGTTATGACCCACGAGGTCCGCCAAAAGCATGAGCGCGATGGCGACCATGGCGGCAGCCATGGTCGCACGGCTCTTCTCCCCTACAAGACGCGTGGCAATGGGACCCGCCAGGAGCATCACGCAAGCGACAGGACCTGTGACCGACGTAGCTATACCTATCATGGCCACGCTGCCCAAGAGCAGCACGGCTCTTGAGAGCGAGACCCTCACACCAAGCGTCTGGGCAGCGTCCTGCCCTAGCACCAGCGTCTCGAGGTCGCGACCAAGGACAAGGACCACGGGAGCCACTGGCAGCACGAGCACCAGGGGCGCCACATCACCAAGATCCATGCCTGACAGGCTACCCGACAGCCAGCGTAGGGCCGTGGGCACGTCGTACTCGGCACCATACAGAAGCACCGCAGATGTGACGGCGCGCATAAGCGCCTGCGTGCCAAGGCCTATGAGGACCAACTTGCCCTCTGAGAACCCTCCAAGCTGCGACAGGCCGAAGATCGCAAGAGAGATGCAGATACCCCCAACAAGGGCCACGGGCGAGACCTCACGCACGCCAAGGCCAAACACCATGATGGCGATGACGGCGACTGTGCTCGCACCGGACGAGATGCCGATGACATCCGGGCTTGCGAGGGGGTTTCCAAGCACCGTCTGAAACGTGTTGCCTCCTATGCCAAACGCGATACCCGCCAAGACGGCCGCGATAATGCGCGGCACCCTCACCTGCCAGATGGCATAGGTCGCACCGCGCACGTTATGTCCTACGAGCACCGAGGCCACGGTGGGGATGTCGTAGTTTGTCGAACCCAGACACAGCTCGAGTGCCACCAGCAGCGCCACGAGGGCAACGAGGGCAAGGGTGGCCGCGCGCACGCGCCCCTTGCTCTGCACAATCGAGCGGGCGACGAGCTCCTGTGTCATCGTCATGAAGACTCACCTCCCTGTCGGGTAACTGTCTGGCTGGGACGAGAACTGGCCACGATGGCCACGACAATGAAGACGGGAGCGCCCACGGCAGCCGTCACGACACCCACCTCGAGTTCGCTAGGTGCCAAGACAGTCTTGCCAATGGCATCCGATAGTGTAAGCACGAGCGCACCGGCCAGCGCCGAGAGCACGAGCTGCCAACGCATGCCGCCGTTCCAAACAAGCCTCACCACGTGCGGAGCCATGAGACCGACAAAGCCGATGGGGCCAGCAAGCGCCGTGGTCGCACCGCACATGAGCACTGCGGCAGCAGAGGCCACCAGGCGCACCAGGCTAGGCTTGGCGCCAAGCCCCACGGCGGCTTCATCTCCCAGGGCAAGGACCTCCAGCGCCGACGAGCAGGCAAGAGACAGCAGCATGCCCACCACACACACGGGCCAAAGAATCGCAAGCGATTCCCAGCTAGCGCCCGAGACGCTGCCCATCTGCCAGAACCGAAACGTGTCCATTACGTTGGAGCGCGGCATCACGATGATGCTCACAAGCGAGCTGAGTGCCACCGAGACCGCTGTGCCAGCAAGGGCCAGTTTGAGTGGGGTGGTCCCTCCCACGGAACCTATACCGAACACGAGGAAGGTCGTGACGGCGGCGCCCAGCGTCGCAAGAACCAGGTACTGCGGTGCCGTGGTGATGCCCAGAAACGCGATGCCACACACCACGGCCAGCGACGCACCCGAGTTCACGCCCAGGATAGAGGGATCTGCGATGGGGTTGCGTGTGACCATTTGCATGAGCAGGCCACTCACGCCCAATGCGGCACCCGCAAGCAGGCAGAACATGAGACGAGGTACTCGTTCGAGCACCACCGCCATGGAAAAGTCATCGGCTACGGGCACACCGCGCAAGATGTCCACCACCTCACCGACAGGAACGATCCGTGCCCCTTGGGACAGGGACACGGCACCCACAAACATAAGGAGGACCACCAGGATGACAGCGCCCCCAAGAGGATGTTTGCACGGGTGCATCGGCTATGCCCTCTCGAGTGCGCTCGACAACACGTCGAGGTACTGGTCAATCGTTGCGGGAATGGAGAGCGGTCCGGGAGTGCAGGATGCCGCGAGTGGCTCATCCCCCTTGAGCAGGGCGACCGCCCCGTGTTGGATACAAGGCAGCCTGCCGAGGAGTGGGTCAGCCTGAAGCTGTGCCAGGAAGGCCTCATCGCCATAGGTAACAGCAATATCAACGTCATTGAGACGATCGGCCTGCTCGGCGGAGAGCGTCGCCGCGAAGCTGTCCTCGCTGCCCGCAAGGGCAGTCACGCTCTCTGGGGTCTTGAAGCCGAGGTCAGCGAGATAGGCTCCCCTCGGATCGCTGGGCAGGTACACGTAGACCGTTCCCATGTCGGTGGGCGGGATGTTAAGGAACGCTGCAGCCTGACCCGCGATCCTGCTCTGGGACGCCTTCTGCCTTATCAGGTCTTCAAGATCAGCAATGAGTCTCTCGGCCTCCTCCTCCTTGCCAAGCGCCCTTGCCTCGATGCGCGTCTGCTCACGCCAAAGGCAGGACCACGCCTTCTGGGGGTAGGCGACGGTGGGAGCGATCTGGCTCAGCTTGTCGTAGTCTGCCTGGGTGTAGCCCGAGTAGGGACAGAGGATCACGTCTGGTGCCGTGTCACTCACCGCCTCGAAATCGATACCGTCGGTGTCATCGAATACGGTCGGGGCATCGACGCCAAGTTTTTGGAAGGCCTCTTTCGTCCACGGGAGCATCTTCTCGCCATGCGCAACACCAAAGTTCGCTGCAGAGATGCCCACCGGGGTAATGCCCAGGGCAAGAATGGGCTCATGGTTGTTCCATGCCAGCGTAACGACCCGCGATGGCCTGGATGTGATCGTGGTGGAGCCGAAGGCATGGTTAATCGTTACGGAGAAAGCCCCGTCGGTAGCGGAACCCTGTGTCGAGTTATCCTGCTGCGCCCCATTGGAGCAAGCGGACAATAGGGTGGTGCCCAGCGCGCCGGCAAACATGGCGGCCGAGTCAAGAACGAGCATTCTGCGAGAGAGCTTCATGGGACAATCCCTTCTTTGGGTGCCAGCGCAAGACATCGACGTCCCGCACGCTGGCGACCATTGCCTTACCATACCGATTGGTCAGCTGGTTGAGTGCTTTCTCATATGCCAGCTGCTGTAAGACATATTAAACTATTCCCACACTTCCTACATCCCGCAACTCAGACCATACCTATAGCCCCACAGGCGTTGCATGAGGATCCTCGTCCTTGGCAAATCGGCATTCAGAGACAGCAATGGGGCCTGTGCCGGGAAGGGACGGGCCAAGAGAGTCCGCGCTGCACAACACCCGGCGTCACCGACGATGACGCCTGCCTCCTCACGGTTCTGACCGCCGAGCGCCTAGGTCACGACGCGATAGCCTGCTTGGCTCACCACATCGCGACACGCCGCATCATCGATGGGGTTCTTGGAGCGCACGTGCGCTGTCCGACTCGCAAGATCGACCGTCGCCCAGGTGCCCGAGAGTGAGTCCAGCGCCGCCTCAACGTTCTTCACACAATTTTCACAACTCATTCCTGCAATGGTCAGGTCAGTCCGATAGGGGTAGTGACTTTCGTCCGTGTCTTGTACCCTGACCCGCCTGAAGCGCTTCGCCGAACTCTTCACGTCCCCCGAGCAACAACTGCGTCTGCCCGAGATGACGCCTATGATCCTCCTGATCCCAAGCGCGACCGCGATCGCAACGAGTGAGAGGATGATGATATCGATGGGTTTCATGCTCTACCTCCAAAAAGCCTCGCTCACACCTTCAAGTATGGCTGTGGTACGCGCACCCGCACCCGCAAGGCGACTCAGCCATCAAAGCCCACATCGACCTCCATCGGACCCGCACGCCCGTCTGCCGCATTGGTCGCGAGTTCGTCGCAACGCTCGTTGAGGTCCGTGCCAGCATGACCCCTAACCCAGAGCCATGTCACGTGGTGGGGCCTCACCGCCGCGAGCAGACGCCTCCAGAGGTCGGGGTTCTTGACCGGCTGCTTGCCTGCCGTCTTCCAGCCCCTCTTGATCCAGCCCCAGACCCAGCCCTTGCCCATGGCGTTCACGACGTACTGCGAGTCGGAGTGAAGCTCCACCTCACAGGGACGTCTCAGCGACTCGAGCGCCTTGATCGCGGCCATGAGCTCCATACGGTTGTTCGTAGTCCTCGCATAGCCACAGCTGAGCTCCTTTGTGTGCTCGGCACCGGAGGGATCGGTGTAGCGGAGCACCGCCCCATAGCCACCGGGCCCGGGGTTGCCGCGCGAGGAGCCGTCCGTCCAGATGGTCACGTGCGCGCGCCTCGAGCCGTCGCCATCCGAAAGCCCCTGGACCATGGCGTCAGGGTGTTCTCTCGTGAACTCGTCGAAGCTCGTGCCAGCCGCCTGCCCCGCCACTACTTGGCCTCTGCCCAGTTGGCACCATAGCTCACGTCCGCGACAAGCGGCACGCGTAGCTCGACGACGCCCTCCATGGTCTGCCTCACGAGTGCCGAAAGCGTTTCGATCTCATCCTCGGGTACCTCGAAGTCCAGCTCATCGTGGATCTGCAACACCATCTTAGAGCGCAGGCCCTCCTGACGCAGGCGCTGGGCGACCTGGATCATCGCGATCTTGATGATGTCTGCGGCGCTGCCCTGCATGGGGTGGTTCATGGCCGTGCGCTCGGCGAAGCTCCTGAGCTGGAAGTTGCGGCTGTGGATGTCCTTGGTGTAGCGCCGACGGCCGTACATGGTGATGGCGTAGCCGAGTTTGCGAGCCTGCTCGACGCTCTCGTCCAGGTAGGCCCGAACACTCGGGTAGGCCTCGAAGTAGCGGTCTATCATCTCCTGCGCCTCACCACGCCCGATCTTGAGCGAGGTCGAGAGGCCATAGGCCTGCTGCCCATAGACGATACCAAAGTTCACGGCCTTGGCACGACTCCTGAGCTGCGGCGTAACCTCCTCGACGGGCACACCGAAGACGCGGGCCGCCGTCGCGCGATGAAAGTCAGCGCCGGAGTTGAAGGCGGCAACCAGGTGCTCGTCGGCAGACAGGTGAGCCAAGAGCCGCAGCTCGATCTGGGAGTAGTCGCAGGCAAGAAACACACACCCCGCAGGGACCGTGAAGGCCGTGCGCACCCTGTGACCCAGCTCGGAGCGGGTGGGGATGTTCTGCAGGTTGGGATCAGAGCTCGAGAGGCGCCCCGTCGCGGCGACGGTCTGGTTGAGTGTAGTGTGAATGCGGCCGTCCTGCCTGATGTCGGCCGGAAGCGCATCCAGGTAGGTGCTCTTGATCTTGGTCCGCTCGCGATAGTCGAGCACCGCCTGCACCCGTGCATCCTTGGCCGCCAGGTCATCGAGGGTCTTGGCGTTCGTGGAGTAGAAGCCCGTCTTAGTCTTCTTGAGGCCAAAGGTGGGAAGCCCCCACACGTCAAAGAGGATATGCGAGAGCTGCTGCGGTGAGTCGAGATTAAAGTCCTCCCCCGCCTCGGCCTTGATCCGAGCGGCCATGGACTCTATCTCCCTGCCCAAGTCGACGGCCTGCTCATGCAGGACGTCAGGGGCTATCGAAAGGCCCGTGCGCTCCATCTGCATAAGCACCGGCAGAAGCGACATCTCGAGCCCGTGGAAGAGCTCCGCGCAGCCCTCAGCCTCGAGCGCCTCCTCAAGAGGCCCGCGCAGCTCGCGCGCAAGCCAGCAGTCGAGCGCCGCCTGGGGCAGCTCGGCCGTCGGCTCAAGGACGGCCTCAGCACCCACGAGCTCAGCGACGAGAGCTGTTGGCTCATAGGAGCTTCGGTCGCTCTCACGCAGGTAATCGGCCACACTCGTGTCAAAGATACGGGTGGGGTCAACGTCTTGGGGCTCGATCGCCATGGCCTGCGCCGAGTCGACCGGACAGGCGACGTGCAAAAGTGCCTTCACGTTGGCCGATACCACCCTACCCTCACGCACGAGCGACGTCACGGCCTCCACCGCAGGGACGCCCTCAAGGTGCAGGAGTGCCTCTGGCGTCGCCAGCCAGACACAAGCCGGGAGCGGCTCGGCAAAGAGCGAGACCTGTCCCTTGCGCTCGGACGGCCCCTCGACGGCAGCCCCCACCCACTCCCCCTCCGAGATTGCCTTCGCAAGCGCGGCTTTCGCTTCCTCGCCAGAGAGCGCCTCGGGCAGCTTGGACCCCGCCTCAGACCCCTGTGTCCTTCCAACCTCGCCCACACCTCCCGCCAGCTTGGCCAGTCGCCTTGTGATGCCCGTGAAGCCCAAGGCACCAAAGGCCCTCGTGACCTCGGCGGCGTCGAAGGTCGGGAACCTCGCGTCCTCCAGGCGTACGTCGATCGGCGCATCCGTGCGGATGGTCGCCACCTTGCGCGAGAGCAGGGCATCCTCGATGTGGGCACGAAGGTTCTCGCCCATCTTGCCCTTGACCTCGTCGGCATGGGCAATGACCTCGTCGAGGCTACCGTAGCGCACGATGAGCGCCGACGCCTTCTTGGGGCCGATCCCCGGGACGCCGGGGATATTGTCAGACGAGTCGCCCTTGAGGCCGTAGAAGTCCGGCACGAGCCCGGGCGTAATGCCGTGGTAGAGGTCATCCACGCTCTCGGGCGTCATGACGCTCACCTCCGAGACGCCCTTTTTGGTCGAGACGATCCTCACGCGCTCGGTCGCGAGTTGGTACATGTCGCGATCCCCCGTGAAGAGATACATCTCATAGCCCGCCTCCTCGCCCGTGCGCGCGAGTGTACCCAGGATGTCATCACCCTCCCAGCCCTCGCACTCCACGACGGGCACATCGAGCACGCGCAGCAAATCCTTGACCATGGGGAACTGCTCGCGCAGAGCCGGGTCCATGGGCGGGCGCTGGGCCTTGTACTGTGGCAGCAGGTCTATGCGTACCTGCGGCTTTCCCTTGTCGAAGGCACAGATTATGCCGTCGGGGCCAAACGAGTCCACGAGCTTGATGAACATGTTGAAGAAGCCGAAGAGCGCGTTGGTGGCTCGCCCATCGGGCGCGCTCATGGGTTGGCGGATGGCATGAAACGCACGGTGCATGAGCGAGTTGCCATCGATGACGGCAATCGTGCGCCGCGCAGGGTCTTCCGGTGTGCCTGCCTCATCGCTTCCGGCACCAGTTCGCAAAGCCATCTCTGCCAAGGCCCTCTCCCCCTATCGAGTCCATATTCCTGTCCGTCACAGAACATCCCCCAACGTGCAGGGCACGTGCGACCAAAAGATCGAGACGCCCTCATCCTGCGCATCCGCAAGATTGGTCGTTTTATACACGCCGGCACGTAGTGCCGCCCCGACTGCGCCATTGTGCCCGAAGGCGTGCTGCCACGTTCTGATATCTCATGCCGACACCTCTCTGCGGACGTTCGAACACCGTGGGTCGCCACCATTGTAGCGGGTAGACGCCATCGGAGCGCCGGACATCAAGCCGATGGCGGGCAGCGAGGACATACGGCAGCGCAAGAGACCGCGTCCCAACGTGCGGGCACCCACATTCGACCAAACCACCATCCACGCTCAATATGAGCAACAAAGGCATAACGCACCGTTTTACCAGCGGAACGAAACGTGCATGACCTTTGGAGCGGTTGATAGCAACCTCATGGTATTGTATAGGTGCACGACACCCATGAGCCGACAGGCGAGATCCCAGGCCCACAGAACAGGTTCGTCACAGACGGAGAGGAAGCTCACATGGCAACGGACAAGGTATCGGAGGAGTACGGCAGCCTGGTCTTCACCGATGCGGAGATGCAGGATCGTCTCCCCAAGCCCACGTACAAGGAGCTACGCCAGACCATCGACGAGGGCAAACCCATCAACCTCAAGATAGCCAATGAGGTCGCCCACGCCATGAAGGACTGGGCGCTCGAGAGAGGCGCCACCCACTTCACCCACTGGTTCCAGCCGCTCACAGGCATCACATCCGAAAAGCATGATGGGTTTATCACCCCTAAGGGCGACGGTACGGTACTCATGACCTTCTCGGGAAAGGAGCTCGTCCAAGGAGAGCCCGATGCGTCAAGCTTCCCCTCAGGGGGGCTTCGCGCCACCTTCGAGGCCCGCGGCTACACCGTGTGGGACCCCATGAGCCCCGTCTTCATCAAGGACGAGGTGCTCTGCATTCCCACGGCCTTCATCTCCTACACCGGTGAGGCGCTCGACAAGAAGACTCCGCTCTTGCGCTCCGAGGTCGCCATCGAGAAGCAGGCCAAGCGCGCGCTCGCCCTCTTTGGTAAGAGGCCCAGGCGCGTGGTCATCACCTGCGGTCCCGAGCAGGAGTACTTTCTTATCAAGGAAGAGGACTTCGAGGCCCGCCCCGACCTTGTCCTCTGCGGCCGAACCCTCTTTGGCTGCGAGCCTGCCAAGGGGCAGGAGCTGGAGGAGCACTACTTTGGCGCCATCCGCCCCACTGTCAACGCCTTCATGAAGGAGGTGGATGACGAGCTCTGGAAACTCGGCGTACCCGTGCGCACCAAGCACAACGAGGTCGCACCCTGTCAACACGAGATCGCGCCTATTTTCGAGGAGGGTTCTCTCGCCATCGACGACAACCTGCTCACCATGGAGAAGCTCAAGCTTCTGGCCACGCACCACGGCCTTGCCTGCCTGGAGCACGAGCAGCCCTTCAAGTATGTAAACGGCTCAGGTAAGCATGACAATTGGTCACTCAGCGCAGACGGCGAGAACCTCCTTGAGCCTGGTGACGATCCCGAGGATAACCTGCAGTTCCTGGTATTTCTTGCCTGCCTCATCTCTGCCGTGGACGAGCATGCCGACCTGCTGCGCGCAAGCGTCGCCTCTGCCGGAAACGACCATCGCCTTGGCGCCAACGAGGCACCGCCAGCCATCATCTCGGTCTTTTTGGGCGATGCGCTCTCGCCCGTGGTGGACGCGCTCATCAAGAAAGAGCATGCCGAGAGCCCTGACCGTGAGCAGATTGACCTTGGCGTCCCGGCGCTACCGGATGTTCTGCGTGACAACACTGACCGCAATCGCACGTCCCCCTTCGCCTTCACGGGCAACAAGTTCGAGTTTCGCATGTGCGGCAGTCAGCAAAACCTCTCGGATCCCAACGTCGTGCTCAACACCGCCGTCGCCGAGCAGCTCGATCGCTTCTGCGCCTACGTGTCCAAGTGTCCGGATGAGCCTTTCAGGGCCACTGCCTTACGCTTCGTGCGCCATAGCTTTAGAGACCACCAGCGCATCATCTTTGATGGCAACGGCTACGCAGACGAGTGGGAACAGGAAGCCGCCAGACGTGGTCTTCCCAACCTCAAGAGCACGGCTGACGCCCTACCCTGCATCATCGAGCCTAAGAACATCGCAATGTTCGAAAGATACGACGTCCTCTCCGAAAACGAGATTCGCGCCCGCTACGCCGCCGCCTCAGAACAATATGCCAAGCTCCTCAACATCGAGGCCAATACCATGAGCTACATGGTTCGCCACCTCTACCTGCCTGCGCTCATCGACTATTCGGGAAACCTTGCAACCTCCATCGCAACCAAGAGGGAGATCGGCGTTGTGGGCAGAGCGGAGCAGGCACTCGCGCAGCAGATCACCGATGGTATTGACAAGATCTGCGAGAACGTGAGCAGGCTCGAGTCCAAGAACGCCGAGGCGCGCAGGGTCAAGGACTGCGGCGAGCAGGACCGCCTCTACCACGACGAGGTCATCCCCGTCATGGATGCGCTGCGTGAGGTCGTGGACGGCATGGAGCGCATCTGCGGTCGCGACTTCTGGCCCGTGCCAAGCTACAACAAAATGCTCTTCTGGGTATAGGCTGCAGGTAGCCAGCCCGGTACAAGATAGGTACGCGAAACGAGGTCCACGATGCCCGCGCTCATAACACACCATCTCTTTGGCGAAGAGGCTGCAAGACGCTTGCCCGACACGCTGCTCTCGAACGAGGAGGAAAAGATTGCCTTCCTGCTCGGCAACCAGGGTCCCGATCCCTTTCTCTTCCGTTTCAGAACACTTCCCAAAGCAGCAACAAACTGTCACAGGCTCGGAAATCGCATGCACGAGGAGAAGGTGCACCAGGCCTTCTACTCCCTGCGCGGAGCCGTGGTCCATCTGCGCGAGAGTGACAAGACCATCGGTCGTGCCTTCGTGCTCGGACTGCTCGCGCACTACCTGCTTGACAGCTCCGTCCACCCCTTCATCTACGCACAGGAAGATGCCATCTGCTCTGCGGGCGTCGGCCTTGAAAATGCCCACAGCGAGGTGCATGCCATCATCGAGAGCGACCTAGACAGCTGGATGCTCTGGTCCCTGTGCGGACGCACTATCGAGGACACAGCACCTGCAAGCATGCTCGTACGTACCGAAAGGATCGGTCTCATTGCGAGCGCACTCCTCTCCCAGACAGCACTACAGGTTTTTTCTATTAAATTAAATGCCAATGAGTACGCCAACTGCGTGACCGACTACGAGCTCGTGTGTCGCATAATCGAACCCGCAGGCTCGCACGTCTCCCAAGCGATCTCGTCCATCAAACGTATCGAAAGGAGCTACTCCATTCTGAGCGCCCTTGCGCACAGAGTTACAACGAGCGACGAGTGCGCAGCCGCGAACCTCGAACATAAGCCGTGGGCAGACCCGGCAACGGGTGAGTGGTCGGACGCGAGCTTTGCCGACATCTTTCAAAATACACTCGACAGCTGGCCGGCATTCGCAGAGGACTTCGTGCGGGCGGACAAAGACGGACTCGCACGCCTACTCGGACAGCGCGACTACCGGGGCAAACCCATCGAGGAATGAGTGGGGGTAGGCATGCTACACCCGTGTCGTGCCCGCCTGGGATGCCCCTTGATGACTCGCTACCTCTAAAATCGTCCACAACATGTGCCGTCAATCTGCCCTAACAGCTATAATGTGCCTCGCACGCAAAAGGAAGTTTCTGGTACGGCAGCAAGAGGCTGCACACATGACGAATTGGAGCGATCTTGTCTGAACACTCGACATGTGCCACCTCGGGCCACCAATCCGTCCCGTCGACAGGTGCGCCTGTGGCTTCCATCGTCGTACCCTGTTACAACGCCGAGAGGTACCTTCGCCGCACCCTTGAGAGCGCCTTAGCGCAGACCATGGAAGACTTCGAGCTCATCTGCGTGGATAACAACTCGACCGACAAGACGCCTGACCTGCTCGAGGAATATGCAGCCGCAGACTCACGCGTCAAAATACTGTCAGAGCCAGAGCCAGGCGAAGGACCCGCTCGCGATGCGGGACTCAAGCGTGCGAGGGGACGCTGGGCCTACTTTCTGGACTCAGACGACCTGATGGAGCCCACGCTGCTCGAGAAGTCCATCTCCCTTGCTGATGACAGCCAAGCGGACATCGTCGTATTCCAGACCAATGGGCTCAACGACCAGACGGGGGAGGTGGCCCCCATCCTCGGCTGCATAGACATCTCATGGTTACCTCCGGGCACGAGGGTCTTCGACCCGCACGAGTATCCCCAGAGGATATTCAACTCGTTCAAGAACTGGGTGCACAACAAGCTCTTCTCCATGCCCTTCGTCCATACGCATGACCTGCACTTCCAGCACGTGCATCGCTCGGCGGACATACTCTTCACCTGCAGCGCACTGGCCCACGCAGAGCGGATCGCCCCGCTGGAGGAGTATCTCAACCAATATCGCGTCCTCAACAGAGAGAGCGCCATGCAGACGAGCAGCGCCTATCCGCTTGACTTTCTCGACGGCTTCCTCGAGCTGTCACGCCACCTCAAGGCAGAGGGCATCTGGACGCTATACCGCACGAGCTACACGAACTGGCTGCTGGAGGGTGTCGCCGCCAACATCAGGGTGTCAGGCTCCATAGCCGCAACTCGCATGATCGTCGACGCGGTCCGGAGTGCCGCGAACGACGAGCTCGAGCTCACATCGTTTCCCATCACCTCTGTTGAGAGCGCCTGGCTGGAGGAGCTCCTAGGCCTCCTGCTTAGGGGGGACGTGGACGAGATTCTCTCGTTCCTCATCGGAGAATACAGAAAGAGCGAGTTTGACAAGGAAGTCTACCTATCCAACCTGCGCCTGGACAGTTGTCGCCTCAAGCGGGACATCGAGGGGCGCGATCGTGAGATCAATCTGCTCAGGTCAGAGGCAGACGCGCTGAGAAAACGTACTACGGTACTCGAGGATGATCTTGCAAACGTCCGCAGCTCGGCATCGTTTAAGATCGGACGCGGGTTTACCGCACCTTTGCGCTGCGTACGCGACATCATAAGGCGCCATTCGTAGTGGAAGCTTCGCGCCCGCACGCTTATATGGACGAGCGAAATGGGCTGCCCTACAATCGGGAGTGGAAAGATAACAACAACACGCAGCGAGGGGCATGGCCACAGCCCAGTGCCGCCTAATCGCTAGAATCTCAGGTCCTACGCATGCACAATAACCATACAGCCCCCAGAAGCGACGGGAAGGGCGGAAGGCCATTGGCCCTATGCCGAGGCGAGGGAGTGGGCTACATTGCCCTCTCGCTGGGTGACGCTGGCAGGACGCTCGAGGGGCTGCGCGCCCGCGTGCGCATAGCGACGCTCGGTAAAAGCTTCCCCGCCTATCTCAGGCCATTTCGTGCCCCGTGGCAGCTCACGGCCTGGGGGCTGGATGCGAGCACGGCTGAGGAGCGGGGTCTGTGCGTTGCGGTGCTTCCCCTGCTCGCCAAAGATATGACGCTCGAGGTCGAGGATGCCACGGGGCGAGGTCTCGCACATGCCGCCTTCGATAGCCTAAGCTCAAAGCTCCACTCACGTCTGCTTACAAGATGTCGGCCAAAACAGGCAGATGCGCTCAGAAGGACTCGTATCGATGTCCCGGGTGCACCTCGCCTCTGGGTGAGCGACATCTTCTGCGGCATGCCAGGCACTCGCGTATGGCGCTTGCAAGCGACACTCCCTACGGCCGACGGACGCTCTAGGCCTGAGCTTAAGCTCTATGGCCTCGACGGACAGCCAATGGATGCGCGGACCATCATGCTCGAGGACCATGTTGTCCCCTCAAAAGAGGATCATGTGCTCAGCGAGCGGGTCATCAGCCTCTCTGCGGTGCTGCCACAGGACGTGGAACAGTTACTCTTTGTGATCTCGCTGAGTGAGGGGCTAACGACTGACGCCGATGTGGCAGAGGACCACCATCCGATCGAGGCCTTCTGCTGCATGCTGCCGTTCATGACGCAACGCATATATGACGCGAGCTGCGGGCGCATGCTCGATGCGGGCAAGGACCCTGCCTACGAGGACTGGTTCTTCGCGCAGAGGGTCTCTACCGAAATGCTTGCTCGTCAGAGGCGGTGCTTCGCGAAACTTGTCTGCGACGGCGAGGCGCCCCTTGTCTCTGTGTTGGCAACGCACCCCGATGACGTGCTTCCCTCGCTCAAGCAGCAGAGCTACGCTCATTGGGAGCTTGTGCGCGGGAGAGGAGGCGACGGGGCGGGATCTTTCGACGAGACAGGTGCCCTCGCACTCGCGCGAGCCGCCAAAGGTGAGCTCTGCCTCGTAATCGAGGGTCCCTACCGGCTTGAGCCCGACGCCCTCTGGCGGCTCGTGTCTGCCATAAGGCGTGACCCATCGCTCGACCTCACCTACGCCGACGAGGACGAGTCCCATGAGGGTAGGCTGTGTCACCCGCACTTCAAGTGCTTTCCCAACCTTAGTCGCCTTCGTGCCATCAGTTATATTGGCGGTGTGCTCCTTGTGAGGACGAGCGTGCTTAAGGGGCTCCTGCAGACAGACCCGCCAGAAGACGGCAAATGCGACCACAGTGGCAGATTTGATGACGGGGCGCTGAGCTATAGCCTTGCGCTCAGAGCATTTGAGGTCAAGGCCAGCGTCGGCCAGGTTACAAAGCTTCTGAGCCACAGGAGCGGTACCTCATGCTCTTATCAAGACGAGAAGAGGCGGGTCCTTCGGTCACACCTTTCACGCTGCCGTGTGGCCGCAGACATCGAGCCCGGCCCCGTACCAGGAAGCTTTCGCCTACGCTACCGCATGCCGCAGGACCCACCCCCCGTCTCGATCATCATCCCGAGCAAGGACAAGGCCGACCTGCTCAGGGCCTGTGTGGAGTCCATACTCCAGCATACGACCTACCCCACGCTCGAGATCATCGTCGTCGAGAACAACAGCAGCGAGACGGCCACCTTTGAGCTGTATGACGAGCTTCATGAGAAAGACCCACGTGTCAATATCGTCACCTGGACGCCCAGCATGCTGAAGGTAGGCCGGGCAAGTAGTGCGGATGTCGGCGATGGAGGCTTCAACTATTCCTCACTCGTAAACTTTGGCGCCTCGCAGGCCACGGGGCAGTACCTCATCATGCTCAACAACGACACCCAGGTCATCGAGGGACGCTGGATCGAGGAGATGCTCGGCGTCGCCCTCTACCGTCCCGAGGTCGCCGTCGTTGGCGCGAAGCTCCTCTTTGGCGATGAGCTCATCCAGCACGCAGGGATGATCGCAAACCCCGCTCACGACAATGCCCACATAAATCAGAGTCTTTACAGGGATGATCCAGGCTATGATGGGACGGCGGTGCTGCCTTCTGACATGAACATGGTCACAGGAGCCTGCCAACTCATCCCCAGGCGCATCTTTGACAGCCTCGGCGGCTATGACGAGAACCTCGCGGTTGGGTTCAACGACTCCGAGTTCTGCCTACGTGCCCGTGCGCACGACCTCATTGTGAGCTATACGCCCTATGCCCTGCTCTATCACCGAGAATTCTCCACGCGCGGGCGCGAGGCCCTCGATGAGCGCCTGCAGCAGAGGCTGCTCGTTGAGAAGTCCTACATCCTGAGCAAATACCCCGAGTACTACGCCCACGGGGATGACCTGGTCAACGCAAACCTCGATCGCTTCTCTAACTACTACCACCTGAGGTGGTGAGTTCGGACCTTAAAGGACAGGTCAGAGGGACAGCTCAGGGGTCTATGGATAATGTGTCCGCTCAAGGTAGCCAAGGCAATGTCATGTTAGCATTAGAGTTTATGTTAATCTTGACCCCCTCCGTTCGTCAGGAGGAGATTGGACTGGGCAGATCATGAGATGTACCAAACGGCACGCTCCCATCTACGTCCTCTGCGGCCTGGGTGTTATCACCGCCTTGGCAGGCTTTCCATGCGTCGCCCACGCAGGCGAACAAACCGAGGCGGCCTCGGCCACCGTCGTGGCAGCTACCCAGGCCACGTCATCGGCCAGGGAAGGAGTCGCGACTGGTGTAGAGGGCACTGCCACCCACAGCACGATCGAGGAGAAGGCAAGCTCCAGTTCTGCCACCGTACAGGACAAAGCGTCCAGCAGCACACGAGGCAGCACGACGACCACCACGAACACAGCAGCTACAAAGGCAGAAAACGCCCCCGCAGACAAGCCCGCATCCAACAGCACGGCCGGGAGCAGCCACAGCTCAGCGGATAACGCCTCGACCACATCGCCGACAGGCAACCGCAGCCACACGTCTGCCACGGCAGCGAAAACGGAACCTGACGATTCGACAAGCTCAACGGCTTCGAGCACTGCACCCGCTATGGCACAGCCGGCCACGCCAGCTGCCGCTGGAAGGGAAGCGACTCCCAATACTGCATCGACGCCTGCAACCACCGCAGAGGACAAGGCAACGAGCGAGGGCAAGGCAACTAGCGAGGGCAAGGCAACGAGCGAGGGCAAGGTAACCAGTGAGCCCTCGTCCAGTCCGAAGGTTGTCGACACACCCCCGCAGACGGAGCTCACGGCGCAGAGCTCCACCACGTACTCCAACGTGTATCGCCTCTACAATTCCTGGACAGGCGAGCACCTCTACACCAAGGACCTCGAAGAGGCGAAGGCGAACGCGAATCGTGGCTGGACCTGGGAGGGCGTTGCCTGGGTGGGCGCATCGTCGGGCAGGGCGGTCTACCGTCTCTACAACAGGTACAGCGGAGATCACCTCTACACCACGAGTAAGTCGGAGTACGACAGGCTCAAGGGGTATGGCTGGACCCAGGAGGGAACGAGCTTCTTCGCACAGAACACCGACAGCGGCATTGCGGTGTTGCGCCTCTACAACCCCTACGAGAAGGTCGGCACGCACCACTACACCACAGACGCGGGCGAGTACGACAAGCTCGTGAGAGAGCATGGTTGGAGGGGCGAGAATAAGGCCTGGTACGTGTCAACCAACCCAGCCAACCCCATCAGCGGCTTTTGGATCACCCATTCAAATGGCCGCAGATACTGGGTGGATGCTAGTGCGATAGCTCACTACCACCTCAGCGGCATCGATATCGCCTCGTGGCAAAGGGGCATCGACGTCAGAAGGCTTAACACAACGGACTTCGTCGTCGTCAAGGCTACCGAGGGTACCGACTACGTCAACCCGTACTACAGAACTTGGGCTGACCAGACCCTTGACAGCAAGAAGAAGCTTGGCTTCTACCACTTCCTGAGAGCCGACGCCTCTCCGAGCGATCAGGCACGCTACTTTGTGAACGCCGTGAAGCCCTACCTGGGACGAGCCGCCCTCTTCCTCGACTTTGAGAACACGACCGGCTCTGACGTCATCGAAAGGGGTGCGGACTTTGCTAAGGAGTTCCTGGACAGCACGTATCAGCTGACGGGCATACGGCCGCTTGTCTACATGAGCCGCAACGTCACCAGAGAACTCGACTGGTCCTCCGTCGCAGAGAGTGGGTACAAACTCTGGGTGGCTCAATACCTCTATAGGTACGACAATGTCCGAGGCCACGTGCAGGATCCCAAGCTCCCGTCTGGAAGCTTCGGTGCCTGGTCGAGTCCCACGATGTACCAGTACACCTCGACGGGAAGGGTCAGCGGTTACGGTAGGGATCTTGACCTTGACCACTTCTATGGCAGCGACCTCGACTGGAATGCCATGGCACGAAAGGCGTAAGGACCTTGGGCGGCATCGTCGCCTTGCGTGACAATACTGCCTGGTAGGATAGGCCCCATGACATACGGAGCGCAACAAGGCGCCGGGTGGCAGATCGCAGACGCTGCCGCCCGGCGCCTTGTCTTGTGCTGCGAGCACTACACGTCGAGGTGCCAGTAGGGGTTGATCGCCCACATACAGGGATGCATGAACGGATCGGCAAACTCGTGGTAGCGCGGCCAGCGATCGGCGAGGATGCCCTTCTCGTGCCTGAAGCGCAGCGCCCTCTCGCGCGTCTCGTTCTTGCCCCGAGACACCGACTCGAGGTGATAGAGTTCGCACTGGGGCTCATAGACGTTCCAGTAGCCGGCCTTGTACACCCTCAGACAGAAGTCTACGTCGTTGTAGTCCGCTGCAAAGGCCTCGTCCAAGCCCCCCACCCTATCAAAGGTCGCCTTCCTGACCATGAGGCATGCGCCCGTCACGCCAAGAAAGTTACGGCACACCTGCGCCGAGTGAAAGTAGTTCTGCGAGTCACGGGGCAGGAAGATGCCCGTATGGTTGGGACCTCCCCTGTGTATGATGACACCTGCGTGCTGGATCGTGTCATCGGGGTACAGTAGCTTGGCGCCGACGCAGCCCACGTCATCCTGCCGCGCATGGCCGAGGAGAAACTCGATCCATTCCGACGTGATGACCCTCGTGTCGTTGTTGAGCATGAGGACGTACTCCCCTCTCGCCTGCGCGATGCCATAGTTCATGATGGCCGCAAAGTTGAAGCTCGACGTATCCGGCAAGTAGGTCACGACGCGTACGTTGTCATGCGCAGCCTGCAGCTCGTGATAGTAGTCGAAGGTCTCATGGCTCGAGCTCTCGTTCTCGACCACCACGATCTCGAAGTTCGTATAGCTGCTCCTCTCGAAGATGGAGTCAATGCAGGCGGCAAGGAGAGTGACGCTATCCTTGTTGGGAATCACGATGGAGACGAGAGGAGGCTGTGCCAAACTGTGCCCACCCGTCGCTGAGCTGGCAGACATGATGTCAAAGCGCAAGTGATAGAGGTTGGGGACATCCGCATCCTCCACTGCCTTAGCGGCAATACCCACGCGATCGAGGTGCTCTTGCAGCGCGTGCAGACCGGCCGCCCTGGCATAGGACTTCGCACTGGCATCATGTGCGGTCGATTCCGCACTAGCGCGCCAGTGGTAGAGCACGCGGCGGGCGTGGTAGACATTGCGTGCCCGCTCACCTACCTGCAGCGTGAGATCATAATCTTGGGCTCCCTCGAAACGCTCGCGCAAGCCTCCCAGCTCGCGAACGAGTGACGTTCGCACACAAAGCAGGTGGCACACGTAGTTCAGCGAGCGCAGCAGGTCTGGGCTCCAGTCGGGCTTCAGATACACCTGCTCATAGCGACCATCCACGAGCTTGTCCTCGTCGCAGTAGAAGAGGTCTGTCTGAGGGTGCGTGGCAAGGCCTTCCACATAGCACATGAGCAGGTCGGGCTCTATGACGTCATCATGGTCAAGGAAGCCCACGAAGTCACCCTCTGCCCGCTCGATCCCCGCGTTAGTGTTGCCGACGATGCCCCTGTTCGCATCGAGCGCCACCACGTGGACGCGCTCATCGCGCCTAGCATAGCGCTCGGCAAGTTGGACGAGTTCTCCGTTGTCGGGAGATCCGATCACCAAGATGAGCTCGAGCCTCCCGTAGGTCTGCGCCAAAACGGATTCGACCATCTGTCTCAGATAGTCGAGAGGCGTGTCATAGAGGGGCACGACTATCGAGAAGAGGGGACTCACACCGAGCCGTCCGGCCGCAAAGGCCCGACGCTGTCCCTCGAGCTGCCATGCCTTGGCCCGATGGCGCTCGCGATACCACTGGTCATAGATAGGATCTCGGTCAGCAGAGAGGGTCAGGTAGAACCAATCCTCCCTCAGCTGCTTGAGTTGGCTTTCGTCGAGGGTGACCACCAGGTCATCGCGAGCCTCGACATCAAATCGCACCCAGAGGCGAACGAACGAGGCGCCCGTGCGAATTTCGAGCGAGAACGTTATGCGACGGAAGAAGGTTGCGGGCACCTCCTGCTCGGGAAGCACGGTGTCACCCAAGCAGATCTGCGGCGCGACGGCAAGCGGCACGCCCTCCTTGTCCTGCGCTATGACCCAAACATCACCCGCGAGGTCGCTGGCCCTCTCGTAGGCGCGCAGCGTAAGCTCGAGGCGGATGACTTTCGTCTTGCCACGGTCAATGAGGTTAGTGACCCTGCACTCGGTGAGTTCGGAAAGGGGAAGCCCCTCGTCGCAGTTGCGCATGGCACACGCCGTCTGATTGCGCAGGATCGTGTTCATCTGAGAGCGACGCTTTGCCCAGTCGTGGGCAATGGTCTCATGCAGCTCGCAAAGGAGCTGCCCCGTAAGATCATACGCCCTCACGACGAGCCGTTGCGTGGCCTGCGTAAGGGGCAGGACCAGCACCCAACCATCAACGCCCGCAGGCGCAGGGATGACACGTACGGGCAGCTCGTTTGTGCCGACAAAGGATGACGCACGGACACGTGCCACGTCCTCGCCCACATCCGCGACTAGATGTAGGAAGATCTTGCCCACGCCTCGTATCGTATCGGATAGTCGCAGTTGCATGAGATAGCCCCCATCGTGTGCGCAGAAATGTCCGTAGATCAAAATGCCGCGCCCGCTAGGATGGCTGTAGCATCTGGGATAGTGCCCCAGAATCTGCGGGGCACTATCCCAGTGACGTTTGCCCAGTTGAGACGATTTCTTAGTGCCCCAAAAACCTGCGGGGCACTATCATTGGCGCATC
>ERZ772957.169-NODE-169-length-54807-cov-5.397173_pt1 | contig 54807 bp, 45 predicted proteins | sample MGYA00580682_ERZ772957 | MGnify/ENA primary metagenome ERZ772957 (study PRJEB29015, sample SAMEA2737921) | human oral metagenome | biome: human oral; feature: human-associated habitat; material: dental | place: China | collected 2025 ... | reverse complement strand
GGGCCCCCGTCAATTCCTTTGAGTTTCACCCTTGCGGGCATACTCCCCAGGCGGTACACTTATCGCGTTTGCTTTGGCACTGAAGCTCTTGCCCCAACACCTAGTGTACATCGTTTACGGTGTGGACTACCAGGGTATCTAATCCTGTTCGATCCCCACACTTTCGCATCTCAGCGTCAATTATCGGCCAGAAACCCGCCTTCGCCACCGGTGTTCTTCCAAATATCTACAGATTCCACCCCTACACTTGGAATTCCAGTTTCCCTTCCGTAATTCAAGTTACACAGTACCCAATGCTATTCTGGGGTTAAGCCCCAGGATTTCACATCAGGCTTACATAACCGCCTACATGCCCTTTACGCCCAATAATTCCGAACAACGCTCGCCCCTTACGTGTTACCGCGGCTGCTGGCACGTAATTAGCCGGGGCTTATTCGCCGACTACCGTCATCAGAGAAGCATTCCCTCTTCCCCTTATTCTTCATCAACAAAAGGATTTTACAACTTTTCAGCCTTCTTCATCCACGCGGCGTCGCTCCGTCAGACTTCCGTCCATTGCGGAATATTCTTAGCTGCTGCCTCCCGTAGGAGTTTGGGCCGTATCTCAGTCCCAATGTGTCCGTTCACCCTCTCAGGCCGGATACCCATCGTCGCCTTGGTGGGCCTTTACCTCACCAACTAGCTAATGGGACGCAAGCTCATCCTCAAGCGAAGCCGTAGCTTCCTTTCCTCAATACTTCTTATGAACTATCGAGTGTATTCGGTATTACCTGCTATTTCTAACAGCTATCCCCATCTTAAGGGTAGATTACCCACGTGTTCCTCACCAGTCCGCCACTCTAGGAGAGAAGCAAGCTCCTCTCTTGCCGTTCGACTTGCATGCTTAAGACGCGCCGCCAGCGTTCGTTCTGAGCCAGGATCAAACTCTCCATGATTATCTCATGGCCCCCGAAAGGGCCGTGATCCTTCTCTGCATTACAGGGGCTTCCGCCCCCTGTCTTCCTTTCCTTCCCTCTGCTGTCAAACAGCTTACCATCCCAAGGCTTTCCTGCGACGGTGATGAGGAATATATCACCTTCCTCCTCTACTTGTCAACTCCTTTTCATACCTTTTTTATCTTTTTGGGATTTTTTTAATTATTTTTTTGCGGAAAATTGAATTTCTGCGTTCACAAGTCCAAATCGGAAGGAAAATTAATTACAACACGCAAGTGGCATAGTTTATTCATTGTCCGTACCAAGAACGCCGTTATTTTATTAAACTTTATTATGCCCAAAATATCTTTGAAAATACACGCTGCGCAGAAAACGGAAATATTTGTCTATCAAAATTCTATAACGAAACCGTTCCTAATATTTTTGAGACACGGCGTTCCGGCGATACCTAGAAAAAACTTCTGAAAAATTTGCCATATATTTTTCTCAATTAGAAAAAAAACTCTGCCGAAGACAAGGAAAAAGTCTTCAAGTCATTTATAAGCGAGAAAAAATCTTATAAAGATACGTACAAAAATCAGTAAAATCCGCGACTATTCCGTCTCAAGAAAGGATTTTCTTACTTCTATTTCATGGGTAATGCGAACTATTTCTGAACGAATCGCCTGAATCTCGCCGCTTGAAAAATCAATTGCGGCATCAGGATTATTTTCAAGGCTGTCGGCAACAATTTTTCCGAGTTTTGCATATTGCTCCTCCCGCTTTGCCTCAAACTGTTTTTTTTCTATCCGAACAACACTTTTGTCGCTGAAATTCTGGACGGCTTCCCCGGCTTTTCCGAAGGCATCCATCGATGACTTCACGATTTTTTCAACTCCGTCTTTAATTTTTTTTCCGAATTCATCACCTGTCATATTTTCCTCCAAGATATTAATTCCAAATCCGCACCCAAAGCCAAACGCAAAGTTCGAAAATTCCGCTTACAAAAATCTGATTTCAACAATGTTAAATATAACCGATTTTCTTCAATAACAAAACATGATTTTCTAAAATCTAAAAAAATCGAATCATGTTTTATGGTTGAAAATTTTATAGTTCATCCACGGAAAAATCTGATGTTCATTTTCAAGTTTTGTAAGCCATTCCGTGCTTACGGTTTTTGAACCGAGAGCGTCGAAAACGGCAGTAAAATCATTTATGCTCCGCTTGAACCGCATCTCCGCATATTCAGGCTCATCATCATCGTCTATCATTCTTGCCCAGCCCGACGACTGCGCCATCATCAGTTCTATAGAACCGAGATTCAGAAGGCGAGCTTTTAGCCCCGTGTCGTCAGGAAAACGCTCCGAAAGGTCTACCATTCTTTCGCTCGCCTTTCGAACGTACCTCATCATCCAGTTGTTCTTGCTTGAAAGAAGATTTTCGCCATAGCCAAGGTCGCTTGAAGAGCCGTAATACGGATGGATTCTTTGCAGACTGTACTGTTTGTCAATCAGGGATTTTGCATTGGCAAACGAAATTCCGTATTCTTCCGCAGACTTAAAAAGATTTTCGACCCACAAAAGCCCTTCCGCCCACTTTTTTTTGAGTTCCCCAAGTTCCAGCGTAACCACAAGCGAAAGGACAGGTTCCGACGGAAGGCACTTTTCCGCCTCGGAAAACAAATTCGCCTTGTCCGAAAGAAAATCCTTCGCATCGGCAACAAGGCATTTTTCCGCCTTGGAAAAATCGTACACGGAAGAAATGGAATCACCCTTGTTCCAATATTTGTAGCCAAAAGAATATCTCGGGTCTCCCTTCTCGATGAAAGGTGCAAGGGATTCGCACGGAGCTTCAAAACACACATCCCGCGCCAACGAAAGATAGGCCTTGTTGCTTGCGTAGCCCGAATCCTCCCCGAAAATCTGCTCGTCGCACTTGTTGTAACGGCTGAACGCAACCAAAGAATTGTCGAACCTCGCAGGCGAAAATATTCCTTTTTCCGGCTCGTTCTCGGAAAACAGAAAACTCCTTGAATCAAGAAGCGTATAGTTGAATTTGTAGGCACGGACGATTTTTTCAATTCCCGGATAGTAGCCGAGTTCCGGAAGCCAAAAACCTTCGGGAATTTCGCCAAAAAACGCTTTGTAGGCAAAAAAACCAGTCTCGACCTGGGCGTTTACAACCTCCGGAATGTCGTTGTAATGCGGAAGGAAAATATTTGTTCCGCAAGTCGCAAGAAGTTCCACAAAACCCTTCTTATGGAAATCAAGGAATTTTCTTACAAGTTTTCCACCGAACTTTTCGTAAAGGCTTTTTGACTTTCGATTTTTCTCAATACAGCGGACAACGTTTTCTTTTACCGCAGCAGAATATTCGGGATTCTCGAGTTCCCGTTTCCCGAATTCAATCCTTTTTTCGACCCATTCCAAATACTGCCTCTGAATTTCAGAATCTTCAAGAAGCGTGCATACCACAGGCGAAAGGACAAGCCCAACCCTGAACGGAACGGATTCATCTTCCAGCCGCTCGAACATCTCAAGAAGAGGAAGATAGGTTTCGTTGATGCTTTCAAAGAATTTATTCATCACCGAAGAATATTTTTTTACATCATCGCCTGAATGCCTTATATATTCGGAAGAAGCGTTCAGGACAAGCACAAGTTTTTTTTCCGCCATATTTCCACCAATCACTCTGAAAAAGATTGTCTATGATTTTGATAATGATAATAAAGAAGTTCGTCCATTCCCGAAATTCTCATAATTTGGGAAATATTTTCCGTCCTGTCCGGCTTTATCATTGAAAGAAGCAGAGAATCTTCGGGCATCTCAAGAACATTGGACGAAGCAAGAATATCTATGATTCCGTCCAGATTAAAAAGAAGATCCACTCGAAAATATTTTTTCCCTGCAGGAAGAAACACATACTGACCGTTGTCGTGTTTTGAAATCTGAATGTCAAAATATTCGTCGGGCTTCAGCTGCTCTTTCTCTGAATATGAATTGACTCTAAGTTTCAGCTCGCTTACAAAAGCGCCCTGCAGCGAAAATTGGTCTGCCTCGCTGATATTCCAATAGATAAAAGCCCATGCAGGATTCCGCAGCATGATTTTTACTTCCGTGGAATTGTAAGATTTTGGAAGAAGTTCCGTCTTAGGAGTTTCGAATTCCTCGTTTGAAACGGTAAGCTCCGAATCGTCAAAATTACTTTCCGCCTCGTAAACTGCTTCAAGAATCTCCCCTATCAAAAAGCCCCTGTTCAACTTTTCAGGCACATCTATGCTATATTTATCCGCAATCTGAGACAAATCAAAATCCGACAGAGTCTCAAGAAACGTGCGGTTTATCGGCTCGTTTAACATAAACGTAATTTTCTAAAAAAAAAGAATAATAGTCAAGGGAATCAAGAGGAGTTTAGAATATTTAAGCCTTGATGCGAAAATAAACGCCGCCCAAAAAGGACAGCGTTTATTCAAAAATCGTTATTTTAGACAAGTAGAGATTCTTTCAAGAACCTTCTTCCTGTCAAGAGGCTTTATTATATAGTTTTTGGCTCCAAGCAGAAGGGACTTTTTTACAAGTTCTTCTTTTCCAAGAGCACTTACCATCACGACCCTGGCGTTTTTGTCGAAGGTCATAATCTGCTCCAACGCTGTGATTCCGTCCATTCTAGGCATGGTTATATCCATGGTGACCAAATCGATATTCGGAGCGAGTTCCTTGTATTTGTCAACGCCTTCTTTTCCGTCAGCCGCTGTCGCAACAACCTCGTATCCTTCGCTTGCAAGGATTTGACCTAACTGTTTCGCAACGAACATGGAGTCATCGACAATCATAACCCTGTAGGTTGTTCCATCGTCTTTAAGCCCCTCCGGGGGACGCTCGTTGATTGTAGGAAAGCCGTTCAATGTTTTCATATTTTTCTCCTAATTTTTTATGCACGTTCACGTATTGCTACGTTTACTTCTATTTTTCCACATTCGGTAATAAGAGGAACTATCAATGCTTCCACATTTTCCGCCCTTCCGTTCAATGCCGCAATTTCCATTTTTTGACCGGCAAAAAGAGCAGGCGGTGTAAGGTCAAATTTGAAATTGAGCTCATGCAACTTGGTAACGGCCTGCGCAGTAATGAGGTTCGCAAGTTCGCTGATTGTAGCCTTTGCCAAGTCGTCGAATGCGGGGAGTTCTTCTCCGTTCATCTTCGATGCCACATTGATCGCCGTTTCCATAGTCATGTCAAAAAGAACACGACCTTCGACATCCCCTGCAAGCCCCACGAGAGCTGCCACTCCCATCATCGGCATTGCTGTTGATTTTAGGTAAAGATTGCCGCGTTTTACTTCGGCTCCACCCAGGACTTCCTTCAATACCCTGTAAGAAGTCTCTACGAATGGATTAATATACTCTACTCTCATCACATACTCCTATTATTGTTTTTTATACGCTGTAAGCGAACCTACAGAATGCTCTATAAAATCCGAGAAATTGATTTTCTCGTTATCGCCGATAATCAAATATCCGTTGCCCTTGAGTTTTTCCTCAAAATCGGTAACAACATCTCTCAATTCGCCCTGCTCTATGAAGGATAGCAAATCTCTTGCAAAAATCAAGTCCGTCATAGGAAGCGCATTTGTATGAAGGCAATCGTGATATTCAAACATTATACTGTCTTTTATATCCTTTGAGAAAGTGTCTGCACCGGTCGCATTCTTCACAAGATACGGCGAAAGCCATCCGCCTGCCTGCGATGAAGGAACAGTAAGAAGAGGAGCGTTCGACACGTTCAGAAGGTCAATATCCTGAGCGTAAATGCGAATCTTAGAACCCGGATAACGCTTTGCAAGCACACAAGCAAGACAATATGTTTCGGCACCTTTTCCGCAACCCGGATTCCAGACGACAATCTGCTTTGCAGAATTATCCGGAAGAAGTTTTGAAACCGCATCCGCATACGCATCCGTCCACCAAGAATCGGAACATTTAGACCAGAAAGGTTTCAAGTACATATCCGCATCCTCTTCCGACTGGAACTGGATTTTGTCTTTGGAACGCTCGGACTTCCACTCAAAATAGCGGTTTTTTATCCACTCGTCGTTCACTTCCGATACATTGAATTTTTTGTACGACTTGAGGCTTTCGATGATGAACTTCAGATTTCTCCCGTCTTCATCGTCCGCCTTGGAAGCGCTCTGTGCAGGATTTGCCGCTTCTGGAGTCACTTTCTTTACGTCGTCAGTTTTTTTTCCGGCGGCAGCGGCAGGAAGCTGTTTTGAAGCCGCCTTATACGCCATCGGTTTTGCCGGCTGAGCCACGGCTACGTTTGTGTCTTTTCCTTCGAGTGTCTCTTTAGAGAAAATGCTTTCTACATCAAGAAGAATGTAAAGCCTCTTGCTGCTCTCGACAACGCCGGATATGTATTTTACGTTCACATCGCTGAAAAGAGGATGGGGAGGCTGGATTGTGCTTTTCTGCACACCTACAACCTTGTCGATTTTGTCGACAATCACACCGAACGTTTGTTCTGCCACGTTCAGTATAAGGAGATTTTCCAATCCCATTTTGTTCTTTTCGGGAAGTTCGATGTTGAAAAATATCCTAAGATCAAGGATAGGGATAATATCACCACGCAGGTTATACACCCCGACCACAAACGGAAGGACATTAGGCACATAAGTAAAATTACCCGCCTTGGCAATTTCCTTCACATACATTATGTCAATGGCGTAATCCTTTCCATACAGAGAGAATGTAACCATCTTGAAATCAATGGTGGTCTGCTGCTTGCGAGCTTCTTCCTGAGAAGTGTCATTTGCAACAGCAACCAAAGGTGTATCGAACGAATCATCTGACACAAGAATAGAATCAATAGTCATATAACCTCACTAAATAGCCGGTCGGTCTATCATGCGTTGAGCATCAATATCCTGCTTAACGCTAAGATCCAACAACTGGGAAACATCAATAATCAAAGAAACGGAACCGTCGCCAAGAATCGAAGCACCGGCAATTCCCGGCGAGTTGGTAAACTGATCCCTTAGAGGTTTGATAACAACATCCTCTTCTCCTACAAGAGAATCAACCATTATACCAACTTTCTTGTCTTTCGAACCGACAATTACAATATTGCAATACTCGTCCTCGTGGCTTTCCTGGATTCCAAAGAGCCGCGAAAGGCGAAGCACGCTGATAACTTCGTTTCGTACATTCAAAACCTCGTAACTGTCGATGGTTTTTATGTCTTTTTGAAGAATGCGCTGGCTTTCGATTACGGAAACAATAGGAATAGAATAAATCTCTTTTCCAACTCTTACAAGTAGTCCCTGGATAATAGCCAACGTAAGAGGAAGCCTTATGCTGAACGTAGTTCCCTGACCTTTTTGAGAAGAGACAGTTACCGTTCCGTTCAACTTGTCGATCATCGTTTTTACGACATCAAGTCCTACGCCTCTTCCGGACACGTTAGTAATTTTGTCTGCCGTGGAAAATCCCGGAAGGAAGATAAGCTGCTGCGCCTCGGTCTCGGTAAGTTGCTTGTCAGGATGCACAAGACCTCTTTCTATAGCCTTCTGCTTTACACGGTCCGTATCGATTCCAGCTCCGTCATCGGCAATTTCTATGACGATAAGGTTTCCTTCGTTGGAAGCCTTGAGAATCACCGTTCCGCTTTCCGATTTTCCGGAAGCCTTTCGTTCCGCCGGAGTTTCTATTCCGTGGTCAACGGAATTCCTTACACAGTGCATGATAGGATCAAGAAGGTCCTCTACCACCGACTTGTCAAGTTCCGTGTCCTCACCTTCTATCATGAGTTCCACTTTTTTGTTCAGATCCCGCTGAAGATCCCGAACAACGCGCGGGAAGCGGCTGAAAATCTGGTTTATAGGAACCATTCGGATTTTCATTACGCCTTCCTGAAGTTCGCTGGCAATTCGACCCAAATTCTGCGTTGAAGAACGGAGTTTTGACGTAATGCTTTTGAGTTCTGAATCGTCGGTGTCAAAAATATTTTCAAGTCCGCCGAACTCGCCCAAAATAGAAGCCCTTACATCTTTTACGCTTTTTCCTTCTTGAAGCTGCTCAAGGTAACTGGGGAACTGCTCAAAAAGCTGATGTATCGAACTTTTTAGAGTGCTTTCCGCCGTCTGAAACCTAAGAAGTTCTTCGCCCAAGGTTGCGGCAAGCTGGTTGAACGAAGCCTTTGTGATTACGGTTTCGCTTACAAGGTTCATAAGCAAATCTATTCTTCTTGAATCTACACGCAGAACAGAACCCTGCTGAACCGCATGAACAGAGCCGGCATCTTTTTTTGCATCCGCCTGAGGGGTAGCTTTATGCTCTTCCGCCTTTTCAGGCGCAGCCTTTGCCGCAGGTTCGGAAGCCTGAGCTACAGCCTTAGTCGGCTGTTCCGGCTCGGCAGCGGAAACAGGCTCGGATTCTTCCATTCCCGTTCCTCCTTCCGAAGCGCCATCAACAATTTTGGCATCGGTAACAAGAGTAACATCGCTAAGGAAAGCAACATCTTCGATTTTTCCTGCGTCCGCATCGGAAGCGATGTAATAATATACAAACTCATAGAACTGATCTTCGTAGAGCGCATCAAAGTCCGGAATGGTTTTAAGCACACTTCCCAAAGCCTTTAATGCCGCAAACACCTGGATTCCGCCAACCGAATTCATGGGATTATTTTCGTCAAACTTTACGGAAACGAGCCAAAGTTTTTGATTTCCTTCACACGCCGATTTCAGTTCCATGTAGTCGCTTTCGGATATAGCAGGATAGTTGAAAGGGGACGGACCAGACGATGATTTTTTTGCCGGAGCTGCTGGCGCAGTTTTTGCCGCTTTTGGAGCAGAAGGCTTTGACTTTGCTCCCTTGGCTCCCTTTTCAGGAATATATTCCTTGAGCCTTGATACAAGGTCGTCGATGTTCTCCTCGTACACCGAACCGTTTGCCCTTGCTTCAAGCATCGCCTTTATCACGTCGATAGAAGACAGCAATATGTCAACGACCTTCTCGTCAACCGAAAGCCTGTCCGAACGAATCTCGTCAAGCACATCTTCAACCTTATGAGTAAAACTGGACAACTCGTTCATCTCGACCGTAGCGGAGCCGCCCTTGAGCGTATGCGCCGCACGGAAAATCTCATCTACAGCCTCATGGTTAGTCGGATCGTGTTCTATCACGAGAACGTTACTTTCGAGGGTCTCCACCTGCTGTTCGGCTTCGGAAAAAAAGTCCTTCAGCAGTTCTTCGTTATTTGGATCAAGATAGTCACTCATACTCTTGTATTATACAACGAAATCATCACAATTCAAGCGAAAATCCAATTAAAATAAAGAAATAAGCAAGTCTTTTAAAGATATGAGAAAACTTGCCGACAATGAAGGTGGAATTCTGTTTTTCGGGAGCGGTTCTGCCTGTTATGAAGAAAATTAGACGTTTTTGCTTTATCTCTGTTCTCATCGTTTTTATCTTTCCTGCCTTTGCGGAAATATCGTTCAACGGACTTGCAGGTGCTGTGGGAACATTATGTTCCGACCCTGAAAAAGACAATTTCGATCTGCAGCTAAAACTCCAGACATTTTTTGCAGGTCAGTTCAACCTTTCGGACAACCTGATGGTCAGAGGGGAATTCACCGTAAAAACTTCCGACTTAATAGAAAAATCCGTGTTCAAGGAAATCGACACAAAATTCCAGATAGACGAACTTTCGCTCACCTTTAGAAGTTCGGGGTTCGAACTTACAAATTATCTTAGCCTTTTTATAGGAACGTACGAACCGATAGGCTCGGATATCTTCCTTAGAAGATATTTTGGAATAAATCCAATAGCGTCCCGCCTTACGGAAAGTTGGCTTGGGACGGCAGGTTCTGTAATATATCCGCTTATAGGAGCTGGACTTGGAGATGTTCTGCATTTTTCCTCGCAGCCCATAGCAATCGGTTTTTACGCATACGTGAACCATGAATTGAACGACAGCTACGTGTTCAACATCGACGCAAGAATCGGAATGGTCTACAGATACATGAAACTGGATTTTTCGACGGGAATCGGAGCGCCGCTAAACACAAAATACTACAACGACGCATTCATAGTTGTGAACAAACTTTATTGGCGGGCGGGAATAAACCTTCTTTTGGGAAATCCTCGCAATTTTTCAATGTACGTCCAGACGGGAGCAAGCGAGATTCCTTTTTCGAAGAACAACAAAAAAATCTCTTTTTCAAACGTGAAGACATACATTCTTATAGAGCCAAGGCTGAGCATTTCCGCACTGAACTTTGCGCTCGCGGCTTACAGCCTTCCTTCGGAAACCGTGTCTTCCCTGCTTTTCATAGACGACACGCTGGGAACCGCACTGAACATTTACACGGACGGTTTTCACATAAACAATCAGATTTTCGTGTTCGGCGTGAACACATCTTTTTCGTTCCCAGAAAAAAAACTCACAGACCTTAAAAACTTTCCTTCGTTCTTTCCTGATGATTTTAACATAGGAATTGCGCCCTATCTTTCAACAAAAGTGCTGAACGGAAACCTGAACCTTATGGCAAAACTGAACGTCATGGACATAGTAAGAGGAAAATGGTTCAGAGGACTCGGAATATCGCTAGGTTACAAGACACAGTTTTAGATTCCGCACCGATACGGCATTGCAGGAAATACCGATTTAGGAAAATGCCGTATGGATGTGCCGTGTATGCAAGCTTTACGAAAAAAAAAGCGATAGAAGAAGCACGCTCTTTAAGTGCCTATAACATTCAGGTTTAACAAGATAAACGGCGGAAAATTGAAACCTTTCATAAACCGTGTTATAATGCACGCAAACAAGGAGAGACACTTGAACCAATCAATACAAAGCACTATATTCCCCCCCCACACACACGATACAGATTTTATAAAGGGGATTCTCCCCTTAAACCCCGTTTTCAGAGGAGGGAGGACGGACATATAAAAGCTTCGTTCATCCAACTGTCGGTACGATGTCCGTCTCAAGAATTGGGCAGAGCCCAATTCTTGCAAGATGAGGCTTGTACAAGTTTTCCTTTCAGGAAAACTTGGGGCGGCAGGCGAGGAATTAGAGGTGCAAGAGCCGTTTTTCCGCCGACCTCCCTCCCCTATAACCCCTCCCATCTTCCAAATAACCGCTTAGGGGCTTTCGCCCCTAAGCAGTAGGACGGGCATATTAAAGGAGTCGTTCATTTGGTTATTGACTGTATGCCCGTCTCACGAATCGGACAACTGTCCGATTCGTGCAAGCAGGGGATTCTTAGGGGTACACCCCTAAGCAGTGCGAGGAAAAGGGAAGGGGTCATAGGGGAAGGGAAAAACCCCTGCCCTGACGTTTTTTTCCCTTCCCCTATAACAAATGGGTTTAAGGGGGCACCGCCCCTTTATATAAAAACAATAGCTAGGAGGGGGAAGCATTCCCCCAATAGGAGGAGAAAACTATGTTAAAGTATTGTTTACGTGAAAACTTACTCACGGCAAAACCGGATGATTACATGGCTCAAGTAACCGACAGCCAGGTATTCACGCTGGAAGACGTTATCGACCGCATGGTTAAGCGCGGAACGACCGTTACGAGAACCGACTTGGTCGCTATCATGCAGCTGTACACCGAAGAATGCTCGTTTATCGTTGAAGAAGGCGGCACACTCAACACGCCGCTTATCAACACAAGTATGAGCATTGCAGGCGTGTTCGACGGGGCGGACGACAGCTTCGATAAAAAGCGCCACACCGTCAATTTGAACATCAATGCGGGCACGGCGCTAAAAACCGCACTCGGCAAGGTAAAAACGGTCAAAACCGAAACGGCAAGCACCGACCCGTATATCACCGCCGTAACCGACAAGCTCACAGGTTCCGCCGACAGTATAAAAATCGGCTCGGTCATGGAGATTATCGGAAGCCGTCTGAAGTTCGACCCTGCAGACGAGGAACAGGGCGTGTTCGCCGTATCGGGAACAAACGCCGTGCGCTGCGCTTCGGTCGTGGAGAACAAACCTGCCCGCCTTATCGTCATGCTGGACGCGGCTGTCCCCGCAGGAGATTTTACACTTGAAGTGCGGACAAAGCTGGACAGTAGAGGAACGCGCCCATCAAAAACTTTGAAGAAGGGATATTATCATAAAACTTTAAAGGCTGTTGTCTAAAATATGCGGGGCTATCTGACAGCATACTGCGGATACGCCCCGCAGCATAATGCGGGACACTCCCGCAGCATAATGCGGGACACCCCCGCAGCGTAATGACGGAGGGAGGAAGGACGGACATCAAAAGGCATCCTTCATCCGATTGCTGCTCGTATGTCCGTCCCAAGAATTGGGCGACGCCCAATTCTTGCAAGATGGGGATTCCAAAGGGAAAACCCTTTGGTCGTGCCCAAGGAAGGTGACGGGCATATTAAAGCATCGTTCATCCGATTGTCGCTCGTATGCCCGTCTCACGAATCGGACAAGTCCGATTCGTGCTGGATGAATTATACAAGTTTTCCAGCAAGGAAAACTTGGAGCGGACATACAAGCAGCTATCTGATGAACGATACTATAATATGTCCGCCCTTCCTCCCTAATAACTCTTACAAAGAAAACTCGGAAAGCCTTTCAGCCGCTTCTTTTACATCGCTCGGATGCCCGAATGCACTAAAGCGCACAAACGATTCTCCGCTTGGGCCGAAGCCTGAACCCGGGGTTGTAACTATGAAGCATTTTTCCAAAAGAGAATCAAAGACGTCCCAGCTTTTTCTTCCGGGGAATTTTACCCAAACATAGGGGCTGTTTCCCGTGTAATATATTTCAGTTCCCATTTCCTTGAAATTTCTTTGGGCTAAGGCGTTTTCTATCATTTTTGCGTTATCAAGGTATGTGTCTATTATATTTTTCATGGCGTTGAGCCCTTCCGGTTCAAGAGCGGCAAGTCCTCCTGCCTGAGCCACGTTTGAAGCTCCGTTAAAAAGGGTTGTCATCACCCTGTTCCAGTCTTTGTTTACGCTTGTTCCGTCTGAAAACTTAAGTTCCTTTGGAACTATAGACCAGCCCAATCTGACACCTGTAAAACCTGCGGGCTTTGAAAACGAGTTTATTTCGATTGCGCAGGTGCGGCTTCCTTCGATTTCGAATATGGTTTTCGGAAGTTCAGGGTCTGATGAACTCTCTGTACGCCGCATCATAAATTATTATGCAGCCGTTTTTGTTCGAAAAGTCTACAAGTTTTTTTAAGTCGTCTTTTGCGGCGCACGCTCCTGTAGGATTGTTCGGGGAGCAAAAATATATAAGGCTGTTTTTCCGAACTTTTGTAAGGTCGGGGAAAAAATTGTTTTCCGGTGTGCAGGGCATATACGTAACTTTTTTGTAGCCAGATGAAAACGGTTTTCCTGCGGAACCTATAATCACCGAGCCGTCCACATATACAGGATATGCGGGATCTTGGACGGCAACTTTTGTCTTTCTTCCGAAAAGTGTCTGAATCCGGGCAATGTCGCACTTTGCTCCGTCGGAAATAAATACTTCGTCCGCATCCAAAAGATTTTTATACCAGACTTCAGCGATTTTTGCCCTTAAAGTGGGCGTTCCCTGCTCGTCGCCGTAACCTGAATAGCCTTCCGTTGTTGCAAGTCCCATGGAATAATCCGCCATAGCCTTTGCAATGCATTCCGGCAAAGGTTCGGTTGTGTTTCCGATGCTTAGGCTTATGATTTTCGCATCCGGATTTTTTTGGGCAAACTCCCGTCTTCTGCGTGCAACTTCGGGGAACAGATACCCCATGGACAAATTGGAAAATCCTGTATTTCTTTTAATCATAATGAGCGGATATTATCATAATTTTTATTAAATGAAAACGATTCAAAAACGTGCGGCGTCATCATTCGGCTTTTGCTTCCGATTCCGCTTCTGCGCCATAATGAAAATGACAAAAAGCTTTTTTGATAGTAAAATGTACCGGTAAGGGAAAAGCAGACTGGATTACAGACGGTGGAAACAGGCTCAAAGAAATTCCCGTAAAACATAATAAGGGGTTTTTATGACAAACCATTTTTCTTCCAGCGCCTTGTTCACCGATTTTTACGAGCTTACTATGGCTCAGGGTTATTGGAAAGAGAACATGAACCATCCGGTTGTGTTCGATATGTTTTTCAGAAGGAATCCGTTCAACGGCGGATTTTCAATTCTTGCCGGAAACCGGACTCTGCTGGACGCTGTTACGGAACTTTCGTTCAGCGGCGAAGACATTGATTTTCTTAGGGAGCAGAAAATCTTTGAGGAAGGATTTCTTGACTATCTTAAAAGCTGGAAATTCACCGGAGACATTTACATAATGGACGAAGGAACCGTCGTTTTTCCGCAAGAGCCGCTCCTTAGAATTCATGCAAATCTTATAGAAGCCCAGATTCTTGAAGGGCTTGTGCTTAACATCATAAATTTCCAGAGCCTTATTGCAACAAAAACGGCACGAGTCTATCTTGCATCAAAAGGCGCACCTATAATGGAATTCGGACTTAGGCGGGCGCAAGGGCCGGACGGAGCGATGAGCGCAACAAGGGCTTCGTATATCGGAGGCGCGGTCGGAACGTCAAACGCTCTTGCCGCACGGGTATACGGCATTCCCGCAATGGGAACTATGGCGCACTCGTGGATAATGAGCCATTCCTCGGAACTTGAGGCATTCAGAGAATACGCCAAAATCTATCCTTCAAATTCCGTGTTCCTTATAGACACATACGACACGCTCAAATCCGGAATCAAAAATGCCATAATCGCGGGAAAAGAGCTTTCGGAAAAAGGGCAAAACTTCGGGGTCAGGCTGGATTCGGGCGACATTTCATATCTTTCAAGGGAAGTCAGAAAAGAACTCGACAGGGCGGGATTTCCCGACGCAAAAATATCCGTCTCAAACGAACTTACAGAAGAAATAATTTCAACGCTTGTAGCAGGCGGCGCCCCTATCGACAGCTGGGGCGTAGGCACTCACATGGTAACAGGAGGAACGGAATCCTCGTTCACGGGAGTATATAAACTTGCTGCAAGGCACGAAAAGGAAAGCGGAAAAATGCTTCCCGCAATGAAATTCAGCGACAATCCTGCAAAAACTACAAATCCCGGAATAAAGAACGTGTTCCGCCTTATGGACGATAACGGAATGCTCCTTGCCGACATTCTTTCGCTTGAGGGCGAAAAAATCGAAACGGGAAAGGAGCAGCGCTACTATCATCCGATGGTAGATTACAGACAGTTTTCATGCACAGCTTCAAAAGTTGAGCCGCTTCTAAAGCTCCGCCTGAAAAACGGAAAAAGAACGGAAGAACGCATTTCCGACAAGGAAACGCTCCGTCTTGCAAGAAAAAACATGGAAAACCGGCTTTTAATGCTAGACGAAAGTTACAAGCGAATCCTTAATCCGCATATCTACAAAGTATCTCTTACCGAAAAACTTAAAGAGCTTAAAGCGGACTTCATTAAAAAGAACATCGACGGAAAAGTCTAAAAATTGAACTCGCCTCTGATTACAAGACCGCTAAGCTCCTTGTATTTTCCGTAAGTTCCGTCGTTCTTGGGCCCCGGACTGAACACATAGGCTCCGAGCGAAAGTTTTATTTGGTCGGTAAGGCTGTATTTAACGCCCGTTTCTACAACCAGGTCAAGGTCGTTAAGACCCACAACTCCGGCAAGCGAAAGGTCAAGAGTTCCGCGCAACATTCTGTACGTTGCGCTGAACGTCGTCTTGTGTGAAAAAACATCCCTTTCAAGAATGTCGGCATTGCCAAACAAAACGTCTGCATAATACTGAGCCGTAACCGCCCAGTCGCCCCTTATCCAGTCAAATCCTAAAAGAGCGACCAGTTGGTGCCGTCTTTGGAATAAATCGTATGTCACGCCGGAAACGGAATGTGTATTAAAAATATGAGTAAGCTGAGTTTCAATCTGATAGCCGGCTTTAGTGGAAAAATACCGCTCCGGAAAATACGCGCCCTCAAATCTAAGCACAAAATCTCCCAACGGAAGCGACGAATCAAATCCGACCATAGCCATCCTTCGGTACGAGCCGTGCATGGAAATTGCGCTCGGTTTATCTATTTTGACACCGCCGATTTCAACCTTTTCAACATTCACTTCATATCCGCTTATAGGGCTATCGTCCCAGCCGTAAAATCCGTACAACGAAAAATCCGCAAAACTCGTGTAAAACGCAGCCTTTACCGCATATTCTCCGTTTTTTAAGCTGAGTTCAGGCATTTCAAGTTTTTCGTTTGAAAGCGGCTTTAAAGGAAGGCTTCCGCCCGCTCCCGGAAGGTCAACGCTTTTCGGAACAAGAAGCCTGTTCAGAATGTTTCCGCTGTCGAGCGGCAAAGGAGAAGGCGTAAAAAACGGAATCCAGTAAAGGTTTGCAGAAAAGAAGCCTACGGAAAAATTTAACTTTACCGCATCTATTCCGAGAAAACTGTCGGAAACATCCGTTCCGGAAACGCTTGTTAAATCCTTCGGGCAAAGAACGTTCGTAACGGAAAGGCTGTCCGCCGCTCCCCAAGTCTCAAGCTGGCGTCCGACTCTGAGCCCCCACCATGAGCCGTCATAATCAAAATAAGCCTCTGTAAGTTTTCCCGAAAAACTATGGATTCCGCTTGCAAAATCCAGTTTTTTGTTCGGGGAAGCTGCCCTTAGCGCATCGAACGAAAGCGAGCCGTCCGCATAAAGCATGGATGAACCCTGCCTGAAAGAAAGAGAGCCGTCCAAAGTTGTAAGAGCTTTTACAAAGTCCCAGGCGTTTTTTGTATACGGGAACGCCATTCCCAATTCAGTTGAAAGAGAACCCGAAAATTCCGCCTGGGAAAAAAGTAGCGGAGCAAGAAAAGTAAAAGCTAAAATCGGAAAAAGCTTTTTCATCAGCGTATTCGTCCGTTTTCAAGTGAAGATACGGTGAACGGGCTGTCGTCCATGGGCTTATCGTATTCAATGTTCTTCATTTCAATCAAAGTGGAATGTGATGTCTGAACATTTTTCATGAGCATTTTGCCCGATACCCAATAGCCGTCTTTTTTCTGATAATCGGAAACGGTAAGAACTCTGTGGAGCATATCCTGCCTGTCGTAAAACTCGGTTTTTATAATCAGAAAGTTGTCCTTTGTTACCCAGCAGATTTTTCTTTGGTCTTTTTCCTTGGGGTCTTTAGACTTGCATTCGACTTTAAAGCAGTCCGCACCGTCAAAATTTTCTTCGCCAAGAAGAACATAGGTATCCTTGTTCAAACCGCGTTCCCCCATGTCGTCGTAGGTAAAATCCGTTCCCATAAAATCGCCGCCCGAATCCGAGCCGCTGATTCTTCTTGTCTTTTTCATGGCGGGCATATAAAGCCACCTGTCGGAATCGGGCTTTGTTCCGTCGCTTTTTTCGTCGTATTCGAACATAAGGTAGCCCACTCCGGAAACGTCCTTCGGAGCGGTAAATACAATCACGGACTTTGAAAGGTTTCCGTAATCCTTTGACCTTTCGATAATTTCTCTGAGCCTTACCTGACCTTTTCTGTCGGTAAGCGTCATCGTTGCCGTAAATGACGTTGTTTTGGGCGAAGGCTTTTCGTCCGCCTTCTTCATTACATCATAACCGGTAAGAGATTCAGCGCTCAAAACGGAACAGAAAAAAACGGCAAAAGCCGATACAAAAAATCTTTTCATACAAAACTCCTTAGTGCGCAAAACGAACTTTGCCGATATGCGCAAAAATATAACCTTATTTGTTCACTTTTCTATTTGCCGTCGGCTTTTTTAAGCGGACTTTCCGTCTCTTTTCCGAACGGATGTGTTATGTACATCAGAACCGGAGTCAGAGTGTAATCCGCTACGAGTGCGCTTGTAAGTCCGACGATAGAAAGAAAGCCTATTCGTGCAAGGGCGGTCATTGAACTTGTAAGGAAAATCATGAACATCATGCAAAGAATAACCGTGGTCATTATCATGGATTTTCCAATTTCCCTGTATGCGCCAAGGACGGCTGCCCTGTAGTTTCCCGTAAGTTCAAAGTGATATTTTATGTGATTCGTAAAATGAATCGTGTCGTCAACCGCAATTCCCAAAATCATAGGCATTATCATAGCCGTAATCATATCAAGATTGATATTTGCATAGCCCATTATTGCGCCGCAAAGAAGCACCGGAGAAATGTTCGGAATCATTCCGATGAATCCTGTTTTTAACGACATAAACGCAAGCGAAAGAAGGAAGAATATAACGATGAAAGAAGTTCCTATCGACTTTATTGAGCCCCGTACAAGTTTTCCGTTCATCGAAGAGTACTGCATAGCCTGCCCTACAACGCCGGCTGTCTCGGTGTCGGGGAAAAGTTCCTTTACCCAAACTTCAACCTGATTAAGGTTTTGAAGACATTCTTCCGAATCGTAGCCCGTAAGTTCCACATGAAGGAACGCCGAACGGAAATCCTGCGTTACGTACTGATAAAGGTCTCTTCCGCCCATTACTTCGTAAAGACCAAGAATCTCACTTGTCTGAGAAGCGTCATTCGGAATCACGTACATATCCGCTCTGTCCTCGTTTAAAGCTCTGTTCATCTCTTTTACAATCTTTGTGACAGACGAGATTCTGGGCTTTCCGTTAGTGATTCTTGTCATGCTTAAAGTTCCGATTTTGTCGGAAAGAATATCCATTTTCATAAGAACTTCGGGGTCTTTTATTTTATCCTCGTCCGCGTACTCTAAAAGCACATCGTAGGAATACTGACTTCCCAATTCCGACCTGCATATTTCCATAAGACGCTTTACGAACGGAATCCTCTCGCCCATCATGTCGTTATAGTTCATGTTCACTTTTATTTTTAAAAGCCCCGGAATGCTTATAATCAGCACAACCGCTCCGAGCACAATTGTTATCCACTTTTTGTTCAGAATGGACTTTCCCATCCGTTCTATGCTGAAGTCGGCTTTTGTTGCGCCTTCGGAGTCAACGTATTTTTGTTCGGGGGTTTTATCCTTACCGAAACTGTAAAAGCACGGAAGAAGAATCATCGTATAAACGAACACCATGAACACGGCGACCGCAGTTGTTCCGCCTACCCATCGCATTGTCCTTATTCCGCCTGAAAAGAACGAAAGCATTCCGCCCATCGTAGTAACAACTGTAAAAAGAAGCGCCCAGCCCGAATCCCTTACGCCAAGGATAACGGATTCTTTTCGCTTTCCGGTGTTTCTAAAATGAAGGCGGAAACTGTTCACATAATGAACGGCGTAGCCCACCGCAAGAGCCATAGCCAAAAGCACAGGAACCACAAGCATTATCGTGTTAGCCTCAATTCCAAGCCACGCAGAAGCGCCCAACGTGGAAGAAATTGCAAAAACCGTAGCAAGAGTGGGAACTATAACGCCCCGCAATGAACGGACAAAGAACACAAGACACAAAACCATCACGACAAAACCTATAGCAATGCGGGAAAAGCACTGATCCCGCGCTGCAATGTCTTCCTCGTATTCAGTGTAAGAATAACCTGCAGGTCTTAGTGTCCATTTATCGGACTTGTACGCATCGGAATTAAATACCGCCATAGCGGGAACGGCTATCTTTTTTTGGGCTTCCGAAAGGCTTTCCGTGTAATGCTCAAGGTTCAGAATAAGCCAAGTTTCTTTGCAGTTGCGGCTTACAAGAATATCAACGATAGATTCCCTTGAAAGAATCTGTTCCTTTTTCTTTTGAAGCTCTTCTGGGTCTGTAGGAATTCCGTCTTCAAACGGGTCAAGAATGTCAAAACCGTCTTCTGTTCCGATGGGCATGGAAAGACTTGTAAGTGAAGTTACAGTGTCGGCATAGGGAACACTCATCAGAAGCTTGTCGCCGAGGTTTGATATCATAGTAAGGATTTCAGGGTCGAACACGTCGGTTCCTTCGCTTGCCGTTATGTGACAAAGAAGCGAGTCCGTGCTTCCGAACATATCCTCAAAGTGGTCTTGATTCTTCTTTACGACTTCCCAGTCGTCGAACCAGTCATCGCCCCCGTTACTGAACCTGAGCCGAGAAAGACCGGAAGAACAAAGCAAGGTCAAAAGCGTCAAACCTATAATAAACAGCCAGCGGTGCTTTACCTCAAAACTCCCCGCCTTCCCGAACCAATCATTGATTTTTGTAACCTTCATCACAAACTCCTTATAACAAGTCAAGAAAAAAGCTTCAGCTTTTGATTGACTTGTTACGCACGTTCGTAACAAAGTAAGAACGTGCATTAAATATACAAGTTTGCATTTTGCAAACTTGAGGAACTGAAAGCCGCACCATTTATGCGGATTTCAGTTCAAAGTCCCTTATACTAACTTTTTACATACGGATTTTATTCCCCATAACTTAAAGCGGTAATATGCCTGCATGAGGACACTGATATTATACAAACATCAAAATTATTGGTCGAGTGTTTAGAATGTTTATTTTCCGACTGAAGGCTCGACACTCAAGAGAGCAATGTAAATATCACAGTGAACTTATAGAGCGTTCTATCCGCGCTTTTTATTGCTACAACACACACAAAGAATGCCCGCTGCGCCGGAACGTATCCCTGCAAACGTAAAGCATTGGCACGGCGCCGCATGCGACAGCTGGTTTTCCCATTTGGCAATCTCAATCCCCGGAGAGGGCGCAAGCAACGAATGGTGCGAGCCGGTAAGCGATGCGGAATACGGGATACTGCCGGCGTCTTTACATTAAGATTATGCACCGGCATGTCTGCATACTATGTTTTTCACCATTCCTGCATCTTCCGTAACTTCATCGCGTATCGTACAGCGGCAACAATTGGGGGAGGCGTTCCGTACGGTTATGCCCGTGTTTTCAGCTCATGCAGCTGTTCGGCTAGATGGCGGGAAGCACGGGGATCGGCGGTGTCGTACAGCCAGTTGCGGTTAAAGCAAGCGATGGTATTTTTGTTGCCGCTTGCGCCGATCACGAGGCTGTAAAAGTCCGTGTTCTTTGCTTTTTCCGTTTCGATAGCGCTCACCAAATCGGCTGAAAGATTGGTCATTACAAAATCAGAGATCATCAGTACGTCGGCATTTTTATAACCGGTTGCCGTATCAGTGCCGGCAAGCATGGTAAGCGCTTTCCGCAGTGCAGGCTCCGCATCGGTGCCGCCGTTAAACGACATCCGCAAAAAGCGCACCAGTTTTTGCAGATAGTTTCCTCCGTCCGCATTGGTTAGTTCCATATCCTCATTCGGTTTTACTTCCAGAGTTTCAATATCGGTGGAAAACGAGATGATATAGCAGAGTCGCTCTTGTTCCACAGCAATTTTTGCGAGCGCAAAGGCTACCGTTTTTGCAATATTCTCCGGCGTGCCGTGCATGGAACCGCTCGTATCAACACAGATAATAATTGGTCCTTTGGGTTCTTTCTTTTCCATCGTTATCTCTTCTTGTTCTGTTTTTTCTTGTGTTTCCGCCTGTTCATTTTGATATGCAAATGACAGGAACTGCTTTTGCGCAAATTTCAGCTGAAAGAGTTTTTTTGTAGCGGGATTTTTCAGCATCGCAAGTTCGGCGGGAAGAGCTGCGGCAATATCATTTGAATATTTTAACCCGTTTATTTCTCCGCGGTATGCAGGTTTGGGATGCCACTCCGTTGTTATCACGACTTTATCCCGCAGCTCTTTTTCGTATACCGCCTGCGTGCGGCTCTGCTTGCCGAGAAGCTCAGCCAGTTCCTGCAGCGACTCATCTTGTTCCAGTAGTTTTGCAAAGGTTTCAAGGATTTCAAATCCGCTTGTTTCAAAAGGATGCTTGGATAAATCCCAGAGCCGCCCGAAATCCTGTGTGAATGGGGAAAGCAGTTTTTCAAGCCGCATAAAGTTTTTGATTTTTTTATACAGTTCGTCCAAAAACTGTTTCCGCATTTCGTCGATCCGCTCCTGCTCCCATTTGTTTTTGCGGTCGATGAGATTTTTTTCCATATCGGCAATAAAGTTTCTGCGCAATGCTTCAAGCTTTTCTTTTACCGCTTGCTGTTGAGCTCTAAAATCTTTCGATTTTTTTTCTTCCGGCAGCGACATAGCAATAAGTTTTTTCTGATCGGAAAATGCTTTGTGATAAAAATCAAAGTTCAGAGAACTCTCTGCTATGGTTCCGCGCTTTGAATCGCTGACTGATGGGAGGCGTTTATAGTGATACTGTATTTTTGACTTTTCTGCAGAAAGGTCTTCGGCAATTGCTGCAGCGGATTGTTTTTTCTGCTGTGCAACAAAAATTTCTTCATCAACAAACGGATTTTCTTTTTCTAATGTGCCTTGTGTTTTTTGCAGCCATTCCAAAAGATCGGTTTGTATATTTTCGGAAAGCCCTGCATGACTTTGCATATACTCTTTTACATTTTGAGCAGATAGGATTTCGGAAAGCGTATCCTGCGCGACCTTCGCAAACGTATTCTGAGGGAATGCGATCGGTTCATCTGCCGGTTCAACAGGCTGTATGGCATCTTCTATCGCGTCAACCAGCTGCTTCCGTTCAGCCTCTTTTCCAAATGCAGATTCCGGAGTTGCAGTATTTTCAAACTTCCGCTTTTTCTTTGACTGCTGCTTATAGCGTTCAATGTTCGCATTTAAATCCTGTTTGATTGTATCGATGTGTGTAAACAGCGTACTGCACAGTTCCGAAAATGCTTCATCGCTTAAATCTTCCGTCTGGTGCGCAGCTTTATTCCGAGTTAAACGGAGCGGCTCCCACCAAATTTTCTTTGAGTAAACGAACCATACGCGTTTTAAGCATTCGCGCAACTGCTGTATTTTGATTTGCAGCCATGCACGAGCTTCCTCAGTAATCGTCATAACATCAGAAATACCGGAAGGATATTTATCAATAATTTCTTCAATAAGAGTTACTGCTTTTCTGCTGTATATTCTTGAAGCCTTATCTTTTTTACTCATGAGTTAATCCTGTTTGCATTAAGGCGCTAATTCCTTCAATATTGTCAAATACAAATGAAACCATCTTTTGTAATTCCTTATCGGGAATGTCTTCCGTTGCATGGGCAAGCCGGTTGCGGATTTTGCGCAGTTCCGTAATCATCTGCGGCGGCTGAAGGTCTTCCGCAACCGCCTGTATTTTCAGCTTTAGCCATGCCTTTTGCTCGTCGGTAAGCCGATTGACATCGGGCATGCCGCCGGGATACTTTTGCTGCAATGCGGAAAGGGCATCGCGGGATGTATTCATATTTACCACTATATTTTATTCCATTCACGGATAGCACGAACAGCATAGATATGATCTTTTGTCGTATGATCTTGCAAACCGTTCTCATCAAAAGCCTGATAAAATGCTGCCGCTTCTCCATTTTTGGATGCCGACCAGTATTCCTGCGGAGTAAGCATTGCATCTTTAAGACCGAGCGCTTTGAAAGAAGCGTTTATTGCGTTCCTGTTTTTCCATATTGTATGCAACTGATCTTTATCGGGGATTATCCAATTCGATGCATATTCTTTCGGTAAGTTATCACCGTAATGGAGGGAGAATTCTTTAAGCGCATTCCAAGTCATCTTTTTTTCAGTTATACCGATAGCAAAACTTGTATCGTCCGCGATGCACACAACGGCAATCACATTCTTTTTCTGTTCTTCCGTCATGTTTTTAATTTCTTCCGAAGAAAAAGCGGTTCCGTCTTTGAGGATAACATCCCCTTCTGAAAAACTCGTATGGAGTTCTGCATTAAAATATCTGCTATGCTGCTCGTCAGCTTTGATTTCCGCATCTTCAAGCTGACGAATTGCTTCATCAAGTTTTACGGTAATACTTTGATTATAATCCTGATTTGCAAAGAGGTTTGCCTTAAAGGGTACCGCATCCGCTTCTTTTTTGTCTTTCAACGCTTTGATTTCGGAATGAATATTATCTGTAATCGGTTGATAATAGGCTTTATCAAACTTCTTTTGTAACGTTTCCTGAGCGATGTCGGATAATTTCTTTTTTTCAAGATGAGTTGTTGCAGGGGTCTTGTTTACAGTGAAATCATAATAACAAGAAATTGTATCACCATTTTTTTGAAATGAATCATACCTATAATGGTCTTTATTCGAATCATAAATATCATGATAATCATTCCATGAAGTATGTTTCCCCCTCTCTACAGTAACATACCACGTTTCTTTCGTTCCGTCTCGCGTGCATTCATAACAGTCCTGACCATCAACAGTGACGATTATGTCGGTTTCAGAATCTGTAATTACTTCAAACCATTCTTGCTCAACTCTTGCCTTAAACTCTTCAATCTCATCATTAATCTCTTCGATTGCGGTGTCGCAGTCCAGTCCATTTTGCTGAATACATTTTTCCACTATGTTCCGCGCTTTTTTCTGCTGCTTTTCCGTGCTCCAGATACAGTATTCAATGAGCTGGCAGTCCATTAAGTCTACTTCGGTACGGTCGTTTAAGAATGCGGATGTTTTTAAGATGCGCGCTATCTTTTTCCAGCGCCGGTCTCCTACTGCAAACGCTTCTCCCGCTTCTTTTTCTTCTTCGCTCAACGCTTCATTCTGCGCAGTCAGTTCTTTACGGATTGCGGAAATGACTGCTCGTGCCTCTTCCGAAAGCTGCACTTTGTCGATCTGTGTTTTCCACTCTTCTAATTCTGCATTGGAGATTTGCAATTTTTTCAGCTCATCGGAAATCTCAAATTCCGATGATGAGCCTTCTATCATATCAAAAAAAGAATCTTCATCTTGAATAAAGCCGATACATAACCGGATAATGAAACGATCATACAGCGCTTCAAGTCCACGGTTTTTTGCAGGCAGTTCGTTTGATGCGGCTAGTAATGCTTTTAGAGGCACGTCTTGTACTTTACTGCCGTTATGAAATTTCCGCTCGTTTATAATGGTAAGAAGTGTGTTGAGGATTGCGAGGCTTGCCTTCCAGATTTCGTCAAGAAAAGCAACATCCGCTTCCGGCAGCATGTTCTCCGTGAGACGGCGGTATTCTTCTTTTCCGCTTTCACCCTCACCGTTTAATGCTTTAAGGGAAATGTTACCGAATACATCCTCCGGTGTAGAAAATTGATTTAAGAGCGTTTCAAAGTATTTTACACCTTCTTCTCCATCCGTTTTAAATATCCGAACAACTAGACGGGCAAGCATACTCTTGGCACACCCGGGAGCACCCAAAAAGAAAATACTTTCCCCTGCAATTGCTGCTAAAAGTGCAAGGCGCAGCGCTTCATCTTTTTCGTATAAGCCTTCGCTGAGCGCATTTTTAAGCGCTGCTATTCTGTCGTGATGCTTTGTTGTTTCTGCCATCTTTGTTTCCTCCTGTCCGGCATTTGATAATTTATTTTCTGTTTTAGGATTCTGCACAAGCTGCACATAAACAGTTGCATGCTTATCTTTTTTTATTTTTATTTGCGGTATCTGGGATAAAACCTCACCGAACTTACTTACATCGAATAAAGCACAAATCTCGTTGATTGTGTCTTTATTCCAGTTCAATTTTTGTGTAATAACAGACGGATTTATTTGTCCATCATTTTCTTTAAGCACGGCAATGATTTTTTCCGTAACCTCTTTTTTTGTATACTGTACCATAGCTAATCAGCCTCCAATATTTATTATAGTTATTTATTCTGCCGGTTGACAGATTTTTTGCAGCTTTTTGATAAAAACGCTTATCGTTCTGCTGGCATCGGTTTTATCTTTGCCGAACTGTGCAGCGATGTCTTCTTGGGTAGGAAATGTTTTGCTTTCAAAAAACAGCTGTACCAGCTTTTTTCCATGTTCCGTACCTGCAAAGGTTATGTTACTGAATATGCCCACTATTGTTTCCCGGTCTATTTTTGCAGCATCCAGTTCGCATAGTATCCGGTGGGTCAGCAATGCGGAAAGATACGACTTTGTGCGGTCTTGGGATGCGATAAACACTCCATCTACAGTCTGCAGGATGTGTTCAAGATCAAGTTTTTCCACTAGATGCGTCTCCGCTGCTGAATTGCCGGTATGCGCAGCCGGCACGGTATATTCAAAGAGAGAGATTTCTTCACCGTCTTTGGACATGCTGTATTCGCTTTTTACCGTTGTCCGAAATTTCCATTTGATAAACTGCGCTATTTCACTTACCGGATAGCAGGTTCGTTCCGCAAGCCAAATTTGAGTTGCTGCAGTATTGATGTCTTTTCCGTACTGTTCGGCCTCAGAGCATAGTTGATGCAGTTGTCTTTGTTTTTTATCCGGTAGAGAAATGGCCGATGTGTTAAAAGTATGCAGCTTTCCGTTTGCCCGTATGATTTCTTGTTTTAAAGCACTTGCAATATAATTGATATAGTGTTCGGCAGTGCCCTTGTAGCTGAGAACGCTGCGGTTTACACACTCCATTATTTCTACGCTTGCATTTTCAATGTTTGCCGTGCCGAACGTAAGCGCAGCAAACCGCCATACGGTATCCGCAAGTTTCGTCCGTAATGTGAGAAATTCCACACAGGCTGTGTTACTGTTTTGGACAAACGGTAAGAGTTCCGATACAGTTTTAATAATCTTTAATTCCCAGTGCTTTTTTTCCATACGGCGTTCCGCTTATTTTTACAGAGCAAAAAAGGCATCCAAGGCTTTCAAAGCCGCTGTTCCATTGGGAGCTTCCATCGTTCCCATGAGATTATTTAAATAGTAAAGCGGGGTAACATCGTACAGTTCGGGATTTTCAGGATAGGCTATCCCATCGGCATGTTTGATAAATTCAACTTTACCGTATATGATTTTTTTTATATCAGCGTCAAAGAACCGTTCGGCAAAATGGAATGCGCACATCAAAACCATGGGGAGCGTTTTTTGTCCGAAGGTAATATCAGCATAGAGTTCAGCACCGTCTTCCATGAGCGGCAGCAGTTTGCGGAACCGCATTTCATGATTTGCTTTTGATTCAACAAAATCCGTTGCAAACTGCTCATACTCAATATGAGCACCGATAGCTGCATTAATAGAATTAAACTCCTGCTTAAAAAGTTCCGCATTTTCCGCTGTATGATCTTTACCGATAACGGTCGTTAAAAGCACCGCTTTTACCCGGTCGTCTTTATGCAGTTTTTCTGCAAGTACGGCATTGATCGGGAATACAACCTCACCGGTATAGCGGCAGCCGGCATTTCCGGTTCCCGCATAGCATTGCCCATCCGCTGTTTCATCCATCTTTTTCATAGGAATATCAACAAATATAATCTTTTTCATTTTAAACCTCACTGTTTCGTAATAGCGTCATAATGCGGACGAGTTGACAAATTATAGCATGATTGCGGTTTACTGCTGATTAAAGACTTTTCTATCTGTTTTATGATATAACTTAGCCTCCTAATAAGGTTGACTTGCAAACCTGCTAGTTTTCGTAGCGGAAAATTGAGCTTTGTATGTCGTTTCTTATTTTCTGGAAACGACACAAATCAACAATCGAGGTTGCTAAATTATAGAAAACCGTTATTTTCCGCTGAAATTTTTCTTTACAATGCCTAAGACTTATTGACACTTTTTTTGCATAACACTATAGTATTCCCACGTTCGTCACTGAACGATGGGCTATTAGCTCAGGTGGTAGAGCACCGCCCTTTTAAGGCGGCTGTCGATGGTTCGAGTCCATCATAGCTCAAAAAGAGTCTCCGGTTTGCGAGACTCTTTTTCTTTTAACGCATTGTCTTAAAAGCACCGGAACAAAAGGACGGTATAACTTCGGAAACCGAATAAGGCAGTCTTGTTAGCCTGCAAGTTTTCCTAGCAAAAGCTTGAATTTTGCATATCGTTTCCTGCTTTCTCGAAACGGCGCCAATTCACCAATCCTTGATTATTGATACAATCTGCGGTTCCTGCAATTTAGGGAACAAAAAACGTACTGCATTCACAACTTAAAAAAAAATCCGCTTTTAATTTTTAGCTGTTTTGCTCGCAAAAAATTTTTTAATTCTGCGGCTTTTTTATAAAACCGAAAATGCATAAAAAATCAGAATAAAAATACGTTTTTAGCTTTGTTTACACGCCGTTAAATCGCACTTAAAAAACGCACTCTTGAATCTATTAAAAAAAATAAAAAAATCGTTGACAATCCATTTAGGGTCGTGTATATTGTAGTCAGCTTGTAAATAAGCTGATAAACTCTCTCCGATGTCCACATAGTGGACGGCAAGTTCCTTGGATAGTGTTACTGTTCGAGGAACTTGTTTTTTAACTTTACACTTTTTGTTTGGCAGACGCAAAAAAAATCCGCCAATCCTATGAGTTCTGTTGTTTTTTTTTATTTTTACCACTATCTTTAAATACTGACTTGAACAATAGGATTTCCAAAAAATTGTACATTCCGGATGCCTCTTTTTGACTTCCGCAAGTTTTTGTCACAGAATTATCCCAAAATATGCACGCCCATCAGCTTGGAGCGTGTCGCAATCGACAAGGAATTTATATGGCAGAAGAAACCTTTCAGAAAACAAAAAAAATAAAAAAGTTCGGCACAAAAATGTTCGGCTGGCTTTTTGTTCTTGCGATACTTGCAGGAGCGGTGATAAGCAGCGCATTTATCATAGACGAGACGGAACAGGCGGTAATAACGCGACTTGGAAAATACGAAAATACGCTTGGACCCGGCCTTCACATCAAACTCCCGTTTGGAATAGACAGAGTGTATTCCGTTCCGGTGAAAGTGGTGCAGACAGAGCAGTTCGGTTTCAAGACGCTGAAATCCGGGCGCGACAACGAATACAGGAACAGCATCACGTCCGAATCCACAATGCTTACAGGCGACCTGAACATCGTGGATGTCGAATGGATAATCCAGTACAGAATCGTTGACCCCAGACAATGGCTTTTTGGAGTGAAGGAAAAATCCCAGACAATCAGGGATATTTCCCGTTCCGTGATAAACACTCTTGTAGGCGACCGGGCTATTCTCGATGTCATGGGAAGCGAACGTTCTTCCATAGAAACCCTCGCCCTTGACATGATGAACGAAAACTTCAGGTCGTTGGGACTTGGAATAAACATCATCGCCGTAAAACTCCAGAACATTGTCCCGCCAAGCGGAGTACAGGAAGCGTTCGAGGACGTAAACAAAGCCATCCAAGACATGAACAGATTTATCAACGAGGGAAAGGAAGCGTACAACTCAGAAATTCCAAAAGCTCAAGGAGAGGCGGACAAGCAGCTCCAGATTGCCGAAGGATATGCGGCGGAAAGGGTGAACATGGCAAAGGGAGACGTGGCAAGATTCAATGCCGTTTACTCAGAATACATAAAATCTCCAAGGGTAACAAAAGACAGAATCTACCTTGAAACGATGGATGAAATCCTTGGCGACAAAAAAAAGCCTACTCTCATAGACGGAAAACTGAACAATGTGCTTCCGATAAAAACTCTTTCGGATTCGTCCAAGCAGTAGGCAACTTTTTGACGAACAACGCCTGAATATGGCGTTTTCAATAGTTTACAGGCTGAGCCAAACAGAATCGCGCAAGGCATAAAATCAAACTGCGTTCCCAAATTATGTTCCGGGAATCGCCAAAGCGGACGGGAAAACCGTCTTTTACGGAGGAAGAAAAATCAAAACCGTACAAATGGCACGACTTTGATTTTCCAAAGTTTGCTAAATCGCAAACTTGTATATTATCCGCACATTCTAATTTCATTGCGAATGTGCATAAAAAAGCCAATCGAAAGTTGAAACTTTCAATCGGCTTTTTATATGGAGGAAGAAAAATGTCCAAAATGAATCAAAAGACAAAAAAAAGCATAAAGACAATCATAATTCTTGCGGTTGTCGCAATCATTTTCTTTATAATGGGACCGTTCTACATCATTCAGGAAGGAAACCAGGCTGTCGTCACCCGCTTTGGCGGAATCGTTGCGACACGAACAGAAGCCGGTCTATATTTCAAGATTCCGTTTATCGAACAGATAACGACATATCCGAAACTGGTGCTTTCCCTTGACGGCGACAGGCAGCGGATTCCCACAAAGGAAAATCAGTTCATAATCGTGGACACGACAAGCCGCTGGCGTATCGTAGACCCCGGCAAATTCTACCAAAGTTTCAAGACGCTTGAAAACGCCTACAATAAACTCAGCGATATAATCGATTCTTCGACAAGAACGGTAATCACACAGAACAGGCTCAGCGAAATCGTAAGAAGCTCGAACATCATAAATGAAAAGACAGCGCACGATGAAAACGACCAGGACGAAGAGACAAAAGAGATAGAATCTTTGGTAAACGTGAGCAATGTGAACGAGTCGGTTACAAAAGGAAGGAGCGAACTTTGCAAGCAGATGACCGTAGATGCCAACAAACTTGTCCCGGAATACGGAATAGAACTGATAGACATAGTTCCCCGTCAGATAAAGTATTCGGACGAACTTACAACCAGCGTCTACAACCGAATGATAAAGGAACGCAATCAGGTGGCGCAGGCGTACAGGTCTCTTGGCGAAGGAAAAAAGGCTGAATGGCTGGGAAAACTTGAAAACGAAAAGAGAACCATCCATTCGGAGGCATACAGAAAGTCCGAAGAGACAAAAGGAAAAGCCGATGCGGAAGCCGCAAAAATCTATGCGCTCGCATACAGCAGAGACCCTGAGTTCTACAATTTTTGGAAGAGCATGGAATCCTACAAGCAGACTCTCAAAGGCTACGATGCCACATACAGCACTAACATGGATTATTTCAGATACCTATATTCTTCCGACGGGAAAAGATAGATTTTGATTTTTAGAATTTATGTAAGACTTTTCTAAAACCGCAAGGAACAAGGATACGTTTATGTACGAAATTTTATCTTCTTCCAAAAGCACATTACTGAAGACTTCGCTTGACGAAGAAATGTTTGCAAAGACCAAGTTTTCAAATCTTCTTGAGGAAACCGGAACGTTCGTCGTAAAAATTGGCGAAAACGAATTCGATTTTTCGCCATGGAAATTCAGCGGAACAAAATCCGATGAAAGTGACGTTTACTTCGAAGGAGACAAATTTGAAGGGGCGACAATTTCTTCGCTTCTGATGAAGGCAAACGACGGTTCAAACGAAGACGAAGAGACTGCCCGAAAAGCCCTCTCGCTCCTTGTGGAAGTCTACACGTATGCGCTTGAAGCAAAGCCGGATTTTTCTTTCGAACTTCCGTGCTCCGGCGTATACGGAATCCTATACGGTTCTTCCGACGGAAAAGAAAGCCTTGTCTTTGTTCCGGAAAAGACATTCGACAAATGCGCTGCAAACCTAGGAAAAGAATCCTACAGCATAATGCAGGAACCATGGCGGGATTCTGCATTGAAAGGAAAGGAAGCCCTGACTTTTTCAAGAGCTGTCGTCTGCTACTTTGCGTTGACAAAAAAACTTCCCTATCCGCCAAAATCCACCGACAAAAGCGTAGATATTTCCTATAAAAATTTTGTGCCGTTGGAATACGCACTGAACGGAGTGGACGAGAATCTGGCTGCAATAGTGAACGAAAATCTTTCGGGAAAAATCGGAAAGGCTACTTTTCCGCTTTCAAAATTCAAGGAAGAACTTTTTTCGCCCGAAAAGCGCGTTCCACAAAAAAGTGCGGAGGAATTCGAAAAAGCCCGGAACGAATTCATGGCAAAAAAGGAAAAAAGCATTTCGGCAAGAAAAAAATTCAACAGAACAAAGGGAACAATTTTAGCTTCCTTCGTGGCGGCAATCTTCATTTCAGTCTTTATGCTGAACGCGTTCCTTGAAAATTCAAAAAAGCCCACGACAATCGGTCTTTCCTCTTCCGAGACGGCGGCGGTATTCTATCAGGGAATCCACCACATGGACACCGACCTCATGCTGGCATCCGCAAAGGACTGCCCGGAAGCCCAAGGCTACATATCAAGAATTCCGCAGATATATGTTGTTGCCAACATGAAAAGCGCATTCAATTTCGAAAGCGGAATCTCAACTCCTGAAAACTGGCTTTTCTTTGAGCCGGGTTCTTCAAGAGCGTACTCGCATTTTGTGTACGGAGTAACGAATTTCACAATAGACGGAAAAAGCGACACGCTGAACAATCCGATTCCGCAAATCAGAAACCATAAGCCGCGGCTAAAAAAAGAGGACGGACTTCGCCTTGACGACTATTCAAGAAAATCGCACAGCGTTCATTACTGGCTCGTCCATACTGTTGATGACGAACTTAAAATCGAAGAATTCACTACAAAAGTGAACCTAAAATGGGTGAAAAACAAATGGCAAATCTCGTTTTTGGATGAGGTTTCATCCTCGCAGATGATTTCGCCCGCATTGTTTGCAGCCGACTACAAGGAAGCTCTGGAAAACTTCGAACAAGACCAAATATCCGCCTCAAATGCCATCCGTCAAAAATATCCGTGGATTCCATCGGAAAAATCCATTTCGGAAGAAGCGGCTCGTCTTGAAAGCATAGGATATTAGAAAAATTATTTTAAACGGAGGTCGTTCATGTTTTGAAATTTCGAAACCAGAAGCGAACGGAAAATAAACTAAGTCCGTAAAGAAAGTTTTCCTATCCACAAAAAAACAACCGTTACCGCAAAAGAAATCATGACATTATTTCAATTTTTGTCATATTGACCATCACATTTCTTTTTTGTATCATTTATTCAACTTTTTATAAAAATTTGAGGTCTTTTCATATGGAATACAATCTGGGAAAACAGCACGAAAAGGGAAAACTGCACGCAATCGAAAGGATTACAAAACTTTGCGATAAAGGTTCCTTTGTGGAAATCTATTCTGGTGTGAAGCATAACTGCACCAGCTTTGGCATGGAAAAAAAAGACATTCCCTATGACGGAGTAATAACCGGATTCGGAACTGTAAACGGAAAAAAAGTTGCGGTTTACGCACAGGATTTTACCGTGCAGGGCGGCTCTCTTGGAAATATGCACGGCGAAAAAATAGCCGAACTCATAGACAAGGCGATTCAATACAGATGTCCCGTAATCGGAATAAACGATTCCGGCGGAGCAAGAATTCAGGAAGGAGTGGACTCTCTTTGCGGCTACGGAGACCTTTTTTATCAGAACGTAAGGGCTTCCGGAAGTGTGCCGCAGATTTCTATAATCGCAGGTCCATGTGCAGGTGGAGCGGTCTATAGCCCCGGAATCACTGACTTTATTTTTGCCGTTGACAAGATAAGCCAGCTGTTCATCACAGGTCCAAAAGTCGTAAAATCCGTTATGTTCATGGACATAAGCGCAGAAGACCTTGGAGGAGCCTCGATTCATTCACAAAAATCCGGAGTCGCTCATTTCAGATGCGAAAACGAAGAAATCTGCTACGAGCAGGTCCGTCATCTTTTGGACTATATTCCGCACTATTACGGAGAAGATTTGACTCAAAATCTTGAATACAAGTACAACCTCAAGGAAAAAGCCGCGCATATTCAAAAAATCCTTCCTGAAAATTCAAAGCAGGGCTACGACATGAAAGATGTCATAAACGATGTTCTTGACGACGGCTCGTTCTTTGAGACATGCGCCGAATTTGCCGTAAACTGTGTTACAGGATTCGGAAAAATAGAAGGAAAAACTGTCGGAATCATCGGAAACAATCCGGAAGGCATGGGCGGAGTGTTGGACTGCGATGCCTCCGACAAAATTGCCCGCCACGTCCGCTATTGCGATGCATTCGACATTCCGCTGGTGAATTTTGTTGACGTTCCGGGCTTTATTCCGGGGCCGCAGGAAGAACAGAAAGGAATCATACGCCACGGTGCAAAAGTCATATACGCCTACTCCGAGGCGTCCGTTCCGAAAGTAACACTTATAACCCGAAAAGCATACGGGGGAGCCTATATTGCAATGTGCTCAAAACATCTTGGCGCAGACTTTGTGTACGCATGGCCTACATCCGAGATTGCTGTAATGGGTGCGGACGGAGCGGTAGGAATCCTTTACGCAAAGGAAATGAAAGATCCTTCAAAAGCTCAGGAAGTCGCCGAAAAGAAAGCGCAATACGAAAAGGAAATCATGACACCGCACATAGCGGCAAAACGCGGCTATATTTCCGAAGTTATTCACCCGATGCTCACTCGGCAATACATAGCACGAAGTCTTGAGTTCCTTCAGGATAAGAAAAACACGACCGCAATTCCCAAAAAGCACGGAAACATCCCGCTGTAGGAAAAACAAAGAGGCTGTCCGAAACTTGAACCTTCGGGCAGCTTTTTTATTCTTTTGAAACACACAAAGTTTTCACCATCACCAAACAAGAACTTTCCGCTGAACTTAGAACATCAAAGCGCAATACAGAACCTTTTATTCTTCACTGCAAAAACCTTCCAAGCGGGTCTTCCCATACGCTTCCGTCAACATATTCTATAAGTTCGGCATAAAGATAATCCGTCATCAAAAAATCAGTTTCCTCTACCGCAACATTTTCCTCAAACTCAAGCACGCCTGAAACATCCTCGCCCGGAAGAACACTTTTCTCAAACGGAAAAGATATTTGGGTAGCCGCAAAAACCGGACATCCGTCGCCGTCAAAAACATTCAGAACAAGAGAAAACCTTTTTACCTCTTTTTCAGAAAGATTTGTAAAACAAAACTCAAGCGAACAGTCCTGAACCGATATTCCCGAAGAATCAAAACTCAGGCGATACGGGGATACCGCCTGTTTTGTAGAAAGACAGCCCGCACTGGCAAATGAAAGGTTTGCAGCAAGGAAAAGCAACACAAGCGGAGGAAGTTTTTTTTGTCTCATAAAGAACCTCATGCATAGTTATAGTAAAAAAACCTCCAAAAACTGAAGTGAAATCCTGTGAAGCGGGGCTTTTTTTGATTTACATTAGACTTCAGCTTATTGCTGTACTGTGAAGCTTTACTCTTTATATTAAGAGGGTGCCTCATTGCCCCGTGTTATTAGGGAGGAAACCGGCTCGGAGTTCGAAGCCCGCAGTTTTCCCCCCGTGCCCCCAAAAAATCCAAATATTACTGAATATTATTTGCCCGCACATAAAAAAGCGAATACAATGATTTAGTACTCAGGAGTTTCAATGCAGAACAAAAAGCAGAAAATTGCACTTATTGTAAGTTTGAGCGTTGGAGGTTTGATAATTTTAATGAACCTGTCCCAAACTCTGTATGTTTCAAGAAAGATTAAAAAATCTGTTGCCGACGAATACGTAACCCACAGCGTACAAATTACAAATGCTTATTCATTGGCGGTTGCAAATAAGATAAATGAATACATGGAACAAATGCGCTTTTACAGCGATGCGGATGTAGTAGAAACAGGGAACGATAAACTTATCGTGGAATGGCTGCGGAATCACGTAAGTTCCCGCAGGGCGTTTTTCTCATCCGTCATGTATGTGGATAAAAACGGGCATTTCTATAGGGATTCCGGTGGCGAAGGCTCGGTTGCTCAGGAGGACTTCTTTACGGCGGTGATGGAACACCAAAAGAATGACTACGTAGATAATCCTTCTGTAGATTCAGAAACGGGAAAGACAGTATTTCATGTGGCGTGTGCCGCAAAAGTGAACGGAAAAATAATAGGCGTTTTTGCAGCTTCGGTTTCGATAGAGACGCTTCAATACATGGTAAATTACATAAGCTTCGGAGAGACGGGGCACGCAAGCATTATCGCAAATGACGGGCGAATCCTTGCTCACAATAACTCGTCTTTTGTGATGAAAACAAATCTTCTTGAAGTTCCCGATAAGTCCGTTACGGATATTATGCGGACTGTAGTACAGGGCGGCTTCGGGTGCGGACAAATGAATTCCCTCGACGGAAGCGGCAGGGAATTTATCACTTACTCGCCCATTGCAAACACTCCCTGGATTTTCGTTCTTTACATAAAAGACAGTCAAGTTTACCAAACAGGTAATCTGCTACGAAACTTTATGCTGATTGCAACTATCGTAATTTGCATAGTTTTGATAATCATATCGTCTCTTGTTACGGGAAGACTTTTAAGCCCTCTTGTTACCGTTGTAAAATCCATCGACGATATTGCCTCGGGCAGCGCGGACTTAACAAGCCGCATTTCAATCCGCGCGAACAACGAAATCGGCGCTGTTGTGCAGGGATTCAACAGGTTCACGGAAAAACTTCAAACTATCGTAAAAGAAATAAAACAGTCGGAAAACTCTTTACTCGGCGTCGGAAAGGAACTTAATTCATGCACGCAGGACACTGCAACTTCAATCACGCAAATTATCTCGAACATAGACGGAATGAACGAGCGCATTTCGCTCCAGTCCGACGGAGTAGGAGAAACTGTCGCGTCTATTAACGAAATTACTTCAAGCATTCAGCTTGTTGAACAAATGATAGAAAAACAGTCCTCCGGTGTGATACACGCTTCCGCCGCAGTTGAACAGATGATAGGAAACATAGAATCCGTAAATAAATCCGTTGAAAAGATGGCGGGAGAGTTTACGTCGCTTGAAAAGCAGGCTGTAGACGGCGTTTCAAAGCAGACTGCCGTAAATGAGCGAATCACACAGATTGAAGACGAATCGAAAATGCTTCAGGAAGCGAACACTTCCATTGCAAGCATTGCAGACCAGACAAATCTTCTTGCGATGAACGCCGCAATCGAAGCCGCACACGCAGGAGAAGCGGGTAAAGGGTTCAGCGTAGTTGCCGACGAAATCAGAAAACTCTCTGAAACTTCAAGTGCGCAGTCCAAAACAATCGGAACGCAGCTACAAAAGATTAAAGAGTCGATAACTTCCGTCGTTGATGCTTCCGTGCAGTCAAGCGAGGCTTTTAATTCCGTAGTTGACGGCATAAAAAATATAGATAACCTTGTTCAGCACATCCGAACAGCAATGACCGAACAGTCCGAAGGTTCAAGGCAAATAAACCACAGCTTACGCGACATAAACGACCAAACTATGGAAGTCCGCCTTGCATCATCAAAGATGGCAAAGGGTAACCGTTCAATGTTGAATCAAGTGCAGAACCTTGAAGGAACCACACAAACAATGAAGGACAGTATGACCGAAATGAAAACGGGTGCAAGAAAAATAGACGGAACCGGAAGCGCACTTTCAGAGATTGTAGGAAAACTTGAAGATGCAATAAACGGAATCAGCGCCCAAATAAATCAATTTAAGGTGTAAAAATGAAACGATTATCTTATATTTTAAGCCTGTGCTTTTTAGCCCTGTGCTTTACAGGCTGCATAAACAAAACCGAGTCAAAAAAAATAAAAGCTGCGGGGCTTTTCCGCTCCGATGCGGAAACATTTTTGAATGCGTATACGGCAGCTCTTGTAAAAGCCGCGGCGGCTAACGATGTGGATTTTAAGCTCAACTTTTGCAATAAAGATGCCGCAGTCCAAATCGACCAGGTAAAAAACCTTTTGATGAACGGTGTAAAATATTTTGTAATCGCCCCGGTTGATACGGGACTTACGGAGCAGATTGTAAAACTCATTCATTCAAAAGGAGGTGCGGTCGCTTTTTCAAACGTGCAGCCCTCAGACGCGGCGTTGGATATCGGGAAGAACGTGTTTTACGTATCCTCTGCGGAAACCTCGGCAGGCGACTTTCAGGCGCAAATCCTTGACGGATACTTTAAGAAGAACCCCAATAAGATCTCGGATAAGACGGTAAGGATTCTTTATCTGAACGGAGAAGTCGGGCACAGCGCACAGATTTTCAGACGCATGGGATTTCTTGACGGCATGGCGCGCCTGGGATACAAAATACTGATTGTAAACGAAGGAACTGCAAACTGGACATTTGACACGGCTCGACAGCTTACAGACAACTGGATAGCAAAAGGTGCCGCCTTCGACGCAATCATAGCTCAAAACGACGACATGGCTTTGGGCGCGGTTGAATCCCTTATTGCAAAAAGATACGTAGATGACCCTTCGTTCCCAAAAAGGGACACTGACGGAGACGGAACGGCTCTTTCTGTTCCCGTGCTGGGAATTGACGCAACGGATGCCGCCCGCGCTTCAATAAAAGAGCACAAACTTTACGCCACAGTGCTGCAGGATGCTTCCGGGCAAGCGGAGACCGCCCTTGAAGTCGTGCTTCAGTGTGCAAAAAAAGGAAATGCAAAGGGCTTTGTAACAAAAGCCGGAATCAAAGCGCTCACCGAAGTTTCAAAAGAGTCCCCTGCCAACCGCCCCTCGGTAATAGACCAGAGCTTTATGGTACCGTTCGTGCCCGTTACGGAGTAGCGTCCTGTGCCGCAGGCGGGAACGGGGATTTTGCGCACCATTTAGTTATAATGGAAGAATGCAAACCTGCAGTATTCTAAGCTGTCTATCATTATGCAGATAAGGTGTCTATCACTACGCAGATGAGATGTCTATCACTACGCAGATAAGGTGTCTATCATTATGGTTCTGTACTGCAGATGAGTGAGTTTATGAACCTGCCTGTCTTGAGCTTCTTTAGCGGCTTGGGCGAGGTGGACTCCTCGAATCATCTTGCAAGTTTGCCGGCGGCAAACTTGGGGCGTACATACAACTAATTACTCACTTTAAGAATGCATTAGGATGTTCGCCCGTCCTCTCTTTTTAGGCAGATAGTCCGTGTTCACGTTCAGCAGGGAATCAAGAAGATGCCTTTTCAGGTTCATGTCGTTTTCGGTCAGCAAGGCTATCTTCTGCCTTGCAGCTTTCCGGACGCTGTTACTCTGGTAGCCGCAGGTGCAAGTCCAGCCGTAAAAGCCGTTTTCTTTGGCATGAGTGATTATCTCGGTCTCAAACAAGTAGTAAAGCGGGCGGATTATTGTAACAGGATATTTTTCGTACTTCAGCGAAGGAATCATTGTGCTGAGTTCCCCTTTGTGAAGAGCGTTCATCACCAATGTTTCAAGCACATCGTCTGCATGGTGACCGAGTGCAATCTTGTTGTATCCGTTGGCGACGGCAAAATTGTTCAGTTCCGTGCGCCTTTGCGTGGAGCACCAGTAGCAGTTCATCTTTTTGCCTTCCTTCAGCCGCTCCTGAACGTCTATTTTAAGCACTTCAAGATTCACGTTCCATTTGCGAAAGAGCGCGACGATGTTCTCCTGAAGAGCTCCTGAGAATTCCGTCTGAATATGTAACGCCGTAAACTCAAAATGCTCCGAAGGGCGCAAAGTCCGTCTTGAAAGGTATTCTATTAAGGCTGTGGAATCTTTGCCGCCTGAGGCGCCCACAAGGATTCGGTCGCCTTCGTTTATAAGGTTAAAGTCATGAACTGTCTTGTCAATTACGGAAAATACTCTGTTCTTTTTCATTGCTTTTATGCGCCGGCTTTTATAATCAGGAATCGGAAAGCCACGAACCGCTTACCGCCGCTACGTTCTTTAAGCTGCGGTATTCTGCCTGATTTTCCGCATTCAGTCCGCCTGAGACGATAAACTTTACTTGCGGAAAGGGGCCTATAAGGCTTTTCAGAAAGGCTACTCCACCTATCTGCTCTGCGGGAAAGAATTTTAATGTGGTAAGGTTCCATTCCAACGCCGCTTCTATCTCGGACGGTGTCATAACTCCGGGGTACACGGGAACTCCGTGTTTTACGCAATAGCCCACGGTTGAAGGATTAAAGCCCGGAGACAGTATAAACTTTGCACCTGCATTAACAGCTCTGCGTGCAAGAGATGCGTTTATGACTGTGGCTCCGCCTAAAAGCATATCAGGAAAAGCATTCCGCACGGCTTTTATGCATAAATCAGTCTTTTCAAAAGCTGAAGGATTTCTGTAGGCTATTTCCATGGCGTTTATCCCTTTTGAAAGAAGATACTCCGCAATTTCAAGCGCCTTTTGAGGTTCAATCGCAGAGCAGACCGCAACAACGCCTGCCTTTTCTATTTTTATGTCAAAGTCTTTTTGTTTTCCCGATGCCTTTTTCATCCGCTTTCTCACATTTTTGCAATTCCTAACGAAGGATGCGTCCGTTTCCGTTTCCCATCATCAAAGACTCAATTTCTGCTTTTGAAGAAAGGTTAAAGTCGCCCGGAATCGAATGTTTAAGGCAGCTTGCGGCTGCGGCAAAAGCCAGGGCAGCTTCTTCACCTTTCTCCGAGGATTCGTTCCGTCTAAGGGCGTAGATAAGTCCTGCGGCAAAAGAATCCCCCGCTCCCACCCGCTCGACTATGTTTTCGATGTCGTAATGGACACTTTCAAAAAATCCGTGCCGTCCGCTCATTACCGCCGACCAGCCGTTCCTGTCCGCGCTGTAACTTTTTCTTAATGTAACCGCCACAAAAGAGACTTCGGGAAAAGCGGATTTTACATCTTCGCAAAGCCGTTTGTAACTTTCTTTGGGGCTTGAAAGATTCTCAAGCGGAATGCCGAGGCAATTTTGAATGTCTTCTTCGTTTGCAATAAGAACATCCGCTTTTTTTGCAAGAAGTTTCATCACTTCGTCGGCTCTCTTTCCCCATTTCCAAAGCTTTTTCCGATAATTCAAGTCCAAGCTGACAGTGCAGCCTGCTTTTTTTGCTTCGTCGATTGCTCTAAACGAGCATAGAGCTGCGTTCTCTGAAATTGCAGGCGTTACCCCTGAAAGATGAAACCAGTCCGCATCGCAAAAGATTTCTTTCCAGTCGTATTCATCGGGAGATGCAAGGGAAACAGAGCTTTGCTCCCTGTCGTATATTACGCTGCTCGGTCTTTGGCATGCACCGCTTTCAAGAAAGTAGATTCCCATGCGTCCTTCCCTGAAAACAGGTTTTACTTCAACTCCGTGGTGCATGAGCGAAGCCTTTGCCGCCTGAGCCACCGCATTATCGGGAAGAGCTGTAACGTATACGGATTTTTCGCCGAGGCAGGAAAGGCTTACTGCAACGTTCGCCTCGCTTCCGCCGAACACAGCTTCCAAAAGCGGTTTCTGGAAAAGCCGTTCCTTTCCTTCAGGTCTAAGGCGCAACATAAGTTCGCCGAAAAGCACAATCTTTTTCATGTCAGAATGAAGAATAATCTAAAAATGAACAATTCTCAATGCCGCAGACTAAAATACGTTTTCAAGCATTAATTAATGCAGATTTCAATATTTTATCTTACCCAAAAAGAAGCCGCCAATCATTATAAGAACGCACCCCGCCATAGAAAATGCAAGTTCTTTTTTTGTCTTTTTTTCGCCAAGCAAAAGCACAGGCCCCAATGTTGAAATTATCGCCCCCGTCTGCGAAAGCGAAAAACTTATTGCAAGTCCGAGGTTTGCAATTGAAAAAATCAGAAAAAGATTTCCTATGCCGAACGAAAATCCGGTAATCATATTCTTAAAAGCGGCTTTTCCGAACGACGATTTTCTTAAAGCGAACAAAGCTCCGCCCAAAAGCCAACCCAAAGCCTGCGGAAGCATAAGACCTTTCGCGTCAAGTCCGCTTGCCGTGATTACAACCGTGTTTCCGCAATAGCCGAGCGTAGAAATAAAAAGCGTAATCGCCCCGGAAACGGCAGCCGCCTTTGAGTCGCCTTTTTCTTCGGGCGAAAAACTTCCGTCGGAAAGACGCTTTTCTCTGAAAGCTGTAAAAGTCGTTCCCGTAATAAGAATTGCAAGCGCACAAAGCCCAATCGCAGCCTGTTCGCCCGTTTTCCATTCGCGGAACACAAGCGCACCGAAAATGCTGTTTCCGATAAGCTGCGTTCCCGTAGAAAGAGGATACGCTTTTGAAATTCCGAGTTTTTTCATGGCTGAAAACTGAAAAGTCTGACCGAGTGTCCAAAGAAAACCGGAAAGGATTCCAAAAATCCAAAGCATAGGCGAGCATGAATCCAAAAAGGAGTTTATGTTGAAAAGCGTAAAAATCACTGCGAACAATGCCGCTCCGAGCACCATTCCGAGAGTCTGCTGTTTTACGCTTCCGCCTATTTTTCCCGAAACAAGCCCCACGCTTCCCCAGCACAAAGCGGGAACAAGAGCCGTCAAATACTGCATAAGTTATCTCCAAAAACTTTAAGAAAGTCCGTTCATTCCGTTAGGACGCTTACAGTACCTGTACGTGAACCGGGCGCAAAGGTAACGGCCTACAAAACGGCTCAAAAATGCCGTAAATCTCCATTTTAGGATGTAGATTGCTATATGCCTTCCGCGAACTGCTTTTTTAAGACAGTGGTGCACAACCTTGTCCGAGGGGCGGCCTTTCCACACAAGTTTTCGAGCACCGTTTGAAGCGACATTCGCAAATTCAGTGTTGACAGGGCCGGGGCACAAGGCGCAGACTTTTATTCCTTTATCCTTTACTTCGGAAGCCAATGCCAGCGAAAAACTGAGCACGAACGCCTTTGTCGCTCCGTAAACAGCAAAGTTTCCAAGCGGCATAAAAGACGCAAGGCTTGCCGTATTTATAAGAATTGAGTTTTTTTTCATAAACGGAAGACAATAACCTGCAATTCCCGTAAGCGTCGTGCAGTTCAGGTCAATCATGTCGAGTTCCCGCTGAATGTCAGTCTCGGCAAACGTTCCGTAAGTTCCGAAGCCCGCATTGTTTACAAGAAGTGTTATCTCAAATCCGCCGGAACTTTCGTCAAGGATTCGCTCGCACTCAAGAACCGTAGAAAAACGTGCAACACCGGCTCGTCCTCCAAGGTCTATCTCAAAAGTACGGGCGTGCGGGGCGTTCCGTTCCTTGAGTTCCTGCGCCAATGCGGCAAGTTTTGCCTCCCTGCGTGACATTAACCAAATCTCATCAACATCAACAAAATCGGAAAGAAGCAGAGCAAAATCTCTTCCCATTCCCGAAGACGCGCCTGTAACTATGGCAATCTTTTTCACCCTAAACCTCGCTCTAAAAATTTATAGAAAGCCGTTCTTTTATGGCGGCTATGAATTCCCAACTGTCAAGCATTTTTTTTGCAGAAGGAACTGAAAAAGAAGCAAGGTCTCCTGTCATAAATCCTTCCTGAATTGTAGATAGCACAGCCTTCTCAAGATTCTTTGAAAAATCCACAAGGTCTTGAGTTCCGTCAAGTTCCCCGCGTTTTGAAAGAGCTCCCGTCCACGCAAAGATTGTCGCAACAGGATTTGTGGAAGTTTTTTCGCCTTTCAGATAGCGGTAGTAATGCTTCTGCACGGTTCCGTGACTCGCCTCAAACTCAAACTCGCCGTTCGGAGAAACAAGAACCGAAGTCATCATTGCAAGGCTTCCGCAGGCGGACGCTATCATGTCGCTCATAACGTCACCGTCGTAGTTTTTGCACGCCCACAGAAAACCGCCTTCGCTTTTCATTACACGGGCAACGGCATCGTCTATCAGCGTGTAAAAATATTCGATTCCCGCCTCGTCGAACCTTTTCTTGAACTCAATGTCGAAAATACGCTGAAAGATTTCCTTAAAAGTTCCGTCATATGTCTTTGAAATTGTGTCTTTTGCGCCGAACCATACGCTTATTTTTCTGTCAAGCGCATATGAAAAGCAACAGCGCGCAAAACTTTCTATCGAGTTATCAAGATTATGCATTCCTTGAATTATTCCGGGGCCTTTCATTTCCTGAATCGTCTTCCTGATTTCAGTACCGTCGTTCCCGCGAAAGACAAGTTCCGCCACCCCTGCACAAGGAGTTTTTATTTCGCAATTCTTGTAAACATCGCCGTAGCCGTGCCGTCCAAGCACAATAGGCTTTTTCCAGCTTGAAACATTGCATTTTATATTGTCCACGAATATAGGCGAACGGAAAATCGTTCCGTCAAGCTCGCCCCTAAGGATTCCGTTGGGAGAAGGCGTAAGTTTCTTTAGATGATATTCTTCCATTCTGGCGGCATTCGACGTTATGGTGGCGCATTTTACTCCCACGCCAAGACGTTTTATGGCATTTGCAGCCTCATAAGTAATTCTGTCATCCGAATCGTCTCGGCTTTTAAGCCCAAGGTCAAAGTATTCGGTTTTGAGGTCAATATAAGGCAAAAGGAGTTCGTCCTTTATGACTTTCCATAAAACACGTGTCATTTCATCGCCGTCGAGTTCCGCGAGGGCGTTTTTCATCTGAATTCTGGTCATACAAAGATTATACTGAATAGGAACGATAATTGAAACAGTCAGTAATAAAGCTTAAAAACCTTGCGTAGCATTGAACTCTTACTTAGAGGAATCAAAAATCTGCCTTTCCGCCGAAAATGATTCCGTTCTTTTGGCAAAAATCCTTAAAATGCGGGCTGTCCTTACCTAGAACGGAACCTGTAACATAAAGCATAGATAACACGCCTTTTTCATCATCTATTTTTCCTGCAACTTCAAGAGCGTGTTTTACAACCCCTTCTCTGCTGTCAAGCACCTTTATTTCATTACCCGCTTCCGCCTGAATGTAACCGCTCATGTTCAGAAAGTGAGTGCAGGCAAGAACGATTGCATCGCATCCGGCGGTTTTAAAAAAGTCTACGGCAGGTCTTACCGCAGAAAGGCGCTCAGCTCCAGAGGCCGCATAAAACTCGTTTTCGATGAACTCTATTAATTCCGGGTCGCCCCGGCTTATAACAGCGCAGTCCTTTGCAAAATCCAGGATGAGCTTTTTTGTGTACGGGTGGTTCACAGTGGTATTTGTTGCAAGAAGCCCTATGCGTCCTTTTTTTGAAACAAGCGAGGCGGGCTTTATTGCAGGAACGGTACCCACAAATACAGTATCGCAAAACCGTTCTCTGAACACCGAAAGCGCCGTTACTGAAATCGTGTTGCACGCTATGACTATGACTTTTGGCTTCCACTTTTTAATGATGTTTTCCACGCATTCGGAAGACTTTTCGATAATTTCCTCAGGGGACTTTTCGCCGTATGGGAAGTTTTTTGTGTCCCCCACATAGACGCAGGAAGCCGAAGGTTTTTTATCCTTAAGGAACCTAAGGTAAGGAAGTCCGCCCGTTCCCGAATCAAGAAATGCAAAATCAAAGTGCATAGAATCCCCTTAAGGGCGGATTTTAGCACGGAAAGAGGTCTTTGTATATTTCCGAAAACCATAATGCAAAGCGGACTGTCTGCGTAACGATAAGCGGTCTATCTGCGTAATGATAAACATCTTATCTGCATAGTGATAGACACCTTATCTGCGTAATGATAGACACCTTATCTGCATAGTGATAGACACCTTATCTGCATAGTGATAATCAGTCTATCTGCATAGTGATAATCAGTCTATCTGCATAATGATAGACACCTTATCTGCATAGTGATAGACACCTTATCTGCATAATGATAGACAGCTTATCTGCGTAGTGATAGACATCTTATCTGCATAGTGACAGGTAGGCATGAACGGACTTTATTCCGTGCTTTTATCAACGCTTTGTAAAACCGGAACCCGCAGTAGAAACAGCGGAATAAATCAGCCTACCTGCACAACGGAAAAGTTTTGATTTTGCAGAAAAGTCTTAAAGTCCGGTTTTGAACAAATCCGACTGCTTTTAGAAAATTTTTAACAGAGCCGGTTTATTTATGCAAATAAAGGCGGTTATCAAAAATCAATTTAAGTGATAACATTGCGATGATGTTTACGCTTAACAAATGCATTGTACGGGCTTGCGGAAACCTTGCCGTATCTAAAATCGACGAAAACGGCAATATTGTTGCGGACAAGGGCTACTGCCTTGATCACACCCCTAATCCGGGAAAAGTTACGCAGGATATTCTGAATTACATAAAGAACCACGATAAAATCATCGGGCTTAACGCAAGCGGAATGACATTTTCAGGAATCGACCTTTCTGAAAAGCGGTTTATCGGCTGTAACCTTATGCACTGCACTTTTACCAATATTCATTCCAAGGGATTTAGAAGCACATTGAGCACCTTCGATTTTGCTACATTCATGGACTGCAACTTTCTAAAGTGCAATATGCAGTTTGATTCGTTTGCTCTTTGCAAGTTTTCCCATACGCTTTTTACCGACAGCGACCTTATACAGGACAACTTCAACGGAATTCAGTCGTTTCAGTCTTCATTCGACGATTCGGATCTTTTCTTTTCGCGCTTTATAAAGGCAAAGCTCATAAATACGTCGTTCAGAAACTGCAACCTTAAAAAAACGACCTTCTTCGACATAGTTCAGGAAAACGTGTCGTTCAAAATGAGTAACACAAGGGATGCTATATTCGACGAAAAAGGAAGCGAGATTTTTCAAGATCTGAACGGGCGCAATCAGCAGGTGGAAAACATATGAAAATCTACTATCATCTTAATTCCGAAGGTTTTTCAAACACATACGTTGTCGCAAACGAAAAAACGAAGGATGTCATAATAATAGATCCGGGCGAGATGAACGATGAAATAATCGAACAGATAGAAGTGAACGAGTTCAAGCTGACATCCGTGCTTATAACCCACAACCACAAAAGCCACGTGAACGGGCTTAAAACAATGCTCAAAATATATTCGCCAAGGATTTACGGCGCGGACTGGGGAATCGCAGGAAAAGACACGACGGTTCTTAACGGAGACGGAAAACTGCGCCTTGCCGGAATGACTGTCCACTACATGATGCTTCCGGGGCACACAGCAGATTCAATGGTCTACAAAATAGGAAGCGTGCTTTTTACCGGCGACTCTATAACCGCAGGCAGAATCGGAAGCACGAACTCAAGTTATTCAAGCCACATCCTTAGACAGAACATAAACGAAAGAATTCTTTCCCAGCAGGAAAACACAATCATAATGCCGGGACACGGACCTCCGTCTAGCGTAGGCACTGAAAAATGCTGCAACATGGACTTGCACGGTGCAATGACTAACAACCTTAGCCGCCCTATAGGATTTTATTAATTCTTCAGCGAAATCCATTTTTCGTTAAAGAATTCGGTTTTGTATCCGTCCTTCAAAAAATCTGCAATGCGGAATCGCCTTACTTCGTGCGGAAATGGAAGGTCAAGCGAAGAAATAATTCTTTCAAGCTCTATTATGTTTTGTTGCCGAGTAAAAAAGATTGAAATGCGAACATTTTGTTGAATTAGAGTCGAATCTTTTTTTGTAAAAGTTACGGGAACAATAATGCCTTCACAATCTACAACCGGCGAAAGAAAGCTTACCGATTTTACGGCGGACTTAAAATCCTCTTTTGTAAAAAAATCGGAAGAAGCGTTTTTTAGCGGGCAAAAAATCGGAAAAAACGGAAAGGCAACAATGTTTGAGGAATTTACGGCTGCAAGAATCCGCTTTTGCGCCTTTATAAGAAAAAGTTCGTCGTCCTTGTGAAAAAGCACCGCCTTGTCCATTGAAAGCAAATATAGTATTTTTCCATAAAAAAATGTAGTATCAGCGCATGGAAAACAGGACGAAAAATGCGCAAAGCGAAGAAAAAAAAGGGGAAGCTTCAAAAATATCAAAACCTATAAAACAAAAGACAAAAATATTTTTCGCTTCCGTTTTTGCGCTTGCCGCACTTTCGTATGCGCTTATTCACGGAACTTTAAGCTATCCTAAAAAATCAAAAACGCCGCTTACGGTGGAAGGCTCGGAAAATCACACGGAAAAACTTATTGCGATTAACTCTTTTGCAGCTCGCAGCCGTATAAAAAACGGAAACTACGCTTTTTACAGATTTCCGAAAAACTGCATTAAAGAAATTCACGCCCTTTACTCAAAAAAAAATCAGGCGGCGCTGAATCTAAGGATTTCTTTAAAATCCGTGCGCTACGAAAAACTCATCGATTCAAGCGAAAACGAAAAGCCGATGTATTTCGGATTCCTTAAAAAAAACGACTTTGACGAAAAAAAAGGAACATTCACGGGAAAACCGGACGAAAAAATCCTCGGAAAAGCAGACCTTAGAAAATTCCTTGAAATATCCGACAAAAATACCGAAAGGCTTTTGGATTTTTCAATCGCAATTGAAAAAAATCTTGAACCTGAAGAACTCCCCGAAGGATTTTTCGTTTATTCAAGCCACCCGATAGAAATTGTTTTCGGAAAAATAGAAGGCGCAAAAATAGGCTTTGATATCTCCAAAGATGTTCCGTTCTTCGGACTTCCAAGCAACGGCGGAAAAATCGGCGATGTGTTCGGCGCAGATTTCACGGGTGCGTCAAGCGTATTTTCTTCGGCTAACACAAAAAAATCCATAATGCCTAAAATTCTTGTGCGCCTTTCCGACAACGAAGAGCTTTCGGAAAAAAATCAGCCTAAAAAAATATACCTGAATGCGGGCGGAGAAGTCCTTGCGTTCTACAGGTTCAAAGGAAAGGAAGATTTCACGCTGCAAACGGCAATGCTTTCAAATCCGTTTTCGCAATTTTCCCTTTCGGACAAGGATGCAAGGATTTCAAGACTTTTGATGGTCGAAAACGATATTAGTTTCCTTCCGGAAAGCGACGGGACTGTAAAAGAGCCGCTTGAAACTGAGCCGGGGCTTCTTCCCGCCTCAAAAAAAACAAACTGGCGGAACAGGGACTACGAGCTTTACAAATGGGAAGGAAAAGACGGAATTCTTCTTTTTGACACAAAAGACTACGGCGTTCAAAGCAATTTTTTTACGAGGCTTGCGTTTTTTTCGGAAAAAGCCGGATTCAGAGGAAAAATTCTTACCGACGAAGAACTTGAAGGAATGCACGGCTACAACGCCCACGACTACAGCCCCGAAACTCTTGCAAAATTTTTCAGCAAGGCAAAAAACGAATCCTTGGAAAAAAGTGTTTTGAACAAAAGGGAACTTCTTCTTAGGGAAATCCTTTTGCATAACGGCGTAATAGTCCGGGATAAAGATGCGTTCAAAGCGGGGAAAGGAGCGGTTGTCGCAATTTCGCAGGAAAGCGCATCTTACCTTAGGCAGTCGCTATGCGCACACGAAGTTTGGCACGGACTTTTTTTCACTGACGAAGATTTCAGGAACACGACAGCCGCAATATATTACACGGCAGACCCTAATGCGGTGAATTTTCTGCTGTCGTACTGGAAAACAAATCCCACGCTCAACTACGACACAAGCGACACGTATCTTATCCACAACGAATTCATGGCGTATATAATGCAAAACCCGATAAACAAAGTCTCAACATATTTTATGCGTCTTGCTTCTTTCAATTCGTCGCAGCGGAACCTGAAATCTGAAAGCGATTACGTACTCAGCACCAACGGGGAAGCGTTCGAAGATGCGGCATTGACGTTTGAAAGTTATGCAAAAGACCGCTGGGGACTTGAATGCGGACGAGTTTCTCTTGTAACAAGAGCATTTTAATGTTTAAAACCGCATAAAAAGCAGCGAAAAATGCAAAAAGTTCCGTCTGTTATGCCGTTTTCAGAAAACCTGAATAACGGAAAAAGCACCCGTTCGGAAACGAGACCTCTCTTCACGTATTCAAAGATTCCCCGATTCCGCTTTCACAATTTTTGAAAGCGGAATCTAAAAATCCGTTTTGAAAGACAGAAAAACGTTACCGTTCAGGATTGAAACTCACAGTCCGCAAAATGTCTCCGAAAACGCCCGCAGCCGTAACGCCTGCACCTGCGCCGTAGCCCCTTACCGTAAGCGGAATAGGCTTGTACCGTTCCGTGTAGAATACGAATGCGTTTTCTCCGCCCTTCACGCTGTAAAGGGGGTCGTCCTTTCCGACTTCCATCATTCCGACCGAAACTTTTCCGTCCTTTATTGAAGCGCCCATTCTAAGAACTTTGCCTTGCGCTTTAAGCTCAGCAATTTTCTTTGAAAAATAATCGTCAACCTCAGGAAGCCGCGCAAGAAATTCTTCCACGGTTCCGGTAGAATCAAAACTGTCCGGGAAAACCCTGTACATTTTGATGTCGTCAAGTTCTATGTCAAATCCCGCTTCGCGCGCAATTATAAGCCCTTTTCGAGCAACATCCATGCCGTTCAGGTCGTCCCGCGGATCCGGTTCCGTATAACGAAGTTCCTTTGCTTCAAGAACAGCCTTGCTGAACGGAACGCCTTCGTCAAGTTTTCCGAAAATATACGAAAGCGAACCCGACATTATTCCGTTAAAACTTTCAAGCCTGTCACCGGATTTAAAAAGATTCTGCAAAGTATCGATTATCGGAAGTCCGGCACCGACATTCGTCTCGTAAAGAAAACGGCGATGCATTTTGTTTGCCGTGCGCCTAAGTTCGTGGTAAAAATCCATGCTTTTTGAATTCGCCCTTTTGTTCGGAGTCGCTATGCTCATTCCCGCGTTCAGAATATCAAGGTAGCGGTCAGGAAGATCATACGAAGCCGTGCAATCTACAAAAACGGGATTCAACGGCTTGTTCTTCTTTACAAAATTTATTATGTCATCAACGTTTTCCGGCCCGAACTTGAACATCGGATTTTTCATGTCCTCACGCCAGGAAGAAAGGTCAAGTCCCTCTTCGGAAAGATTCATGCCGTCTATCGTTGTTATCGCCATGACTTTCACGTCGACATTTTCTTCCAAAAGCTTATCGTGCTGGTCTCGAATCTGATCTATCATCGTTCCGCCGATAGTTCCCGCTCCGAAAGCGAACACTTCGATTGTCTGGGCTGTGTTGAAAAAGAAGCGATGCACTGCTCTTACAGCCGTGTCCGCATATTCGCCGCTGATTACGGACGAAATGCATCTTTCGGAAGAACCCTGCGCAATCGCCCTGATGTTTATGTCCTGCGAGGAAAGTGCGTTCATGAATTTCGAAGCCACGCCACGGTTCGAAACCATTCCGTCGCCTACAACGGAAATTATCGCGCAGTCGTCGTTCACCTCGATTTCGTCGATTATTTTTTCTCGTATCTCAAGTTCGAACTCCTGAGCCACCGAAGCCTTGACTTTCGCAGCGTCGGAATCCCTTACGCAAAATGAAATCGTATATTCCGACGAAGACTGCGTTATAAGAAGAATCGAAGAACCTACCGTACTCACGGCATTGAAAATTCTGCTTGCCATTCCGGTGCGGCCTCGCATTGCGGTTCCGCTAACCGAAATCATGGAAACTTTTTTGAGGGCAGAAATACCGCAGATTGACGAATTCCCTCTTTTTTCAAAAGGACCTTTTCCGATTCTTGTTCCACGAGCGGACGGATTATGGCTGTTCAGACTCCACGCCTCAATCCCTTTTGCCTGAAGAGGAGCGAGCGTCTTAGGGTGCAAAACTTTCGAACCAAAGAACGAAAGCTCCATCGCCTCTTCGTATGACATGTCGTCCACAAGAATAGCATCTTTTACAATCCTGGGGTCTGCCGTATACACCCCGTCCACGTCTGTCCAAAACTCGATTCTTTTTACACCAAGCGCAGAACCGATTATCGCCGCGCTGAAATCCGAACCGTTCCGTCCAAGAAGCCCCATTTTCACACCTTTGTCAGCGCCACCAATCCACGAGCATACAAAGCCCGGAAACAAAAGTATATGCGTCTGGCTGTTGGATTCCCCGTCCCTGTACGGACGAAGAGCTTCTGCCGTCCGGCCGTAGTCTGCCTCACCTTCCTTCTGCTTTCCCGTGGTGTAAACGCATTTTCTTGAATCAAGAAGAAGGACGCTTTCGCCTTTAGCACGCAGAACCGCTTCCATTATAGGAGCGGAACAGAGCTCTCCCATTCCCATTATGCGGCAGTAGACCGTGCTGGGACATTCCCCAAACGACGAACAACCGGCAAGAAGCTTTTCAAGTTCGTCGAAATTCGGCTGAATCGAAGAAAGAACTTTTTCCGCCTGGAAGCCCGAAAGTTTTGACTGAAGTTCAAAACAGATTTCCTCATGGATTTTCTTTATGTCATGCACATAATCCGAATTGATTGTCCGTGCGGTACAGGCATCGATAGCCGCCTGAAGTGAATTCGAGATTCCTGCGACTGCGCTTACGATTACGCTAAGCCGTTCGCCTTTTCCCCTTGATATTATGATGTCCGCCGAAGAAAGAATGCGGCGGGCGTTTGCCATAGAAGTGCCGCCGAATTTTAATGTAAGCATAGAAAACCGCCTTTACAAAGCATGAGAATTTCCGACATTTTAACGAATTTAGAGAATAATCTCAATTAAAATGTAAAACATAGAAGAAACATGAAGCGCAAAAAGAACTTAAATATTTCGGCTCGACTAAAAAAAATCTGCGAAAAAACGAAAGCAGGCAGAAGTTTTAAACGGAAACCTAAAATCCCCGTTTTGCTTTTTCAAAAACGCTTAAAAAAACTTCCGCCAAGAAAAAAGCGGCTACCTTTCCCACAAGCGTTCAGGATAGTAACCCGAAGCTATTTTTTTTGAAAGCTCGTCTTTCACAAGCACCCTGTCCTCCGGGTACGTCATCCCAAACCATGACTCATCGGAAGTATACACCTTTATTGAGCCCTCGCCGTTTTTCACGATGTCGCTTGCGGCAACAGGAAGAAGCGCCTCTTTTTTCTTCTCGCCGGCATTCGCCTTTATGAAATCTTCCCAATAAAGATTGAAACGCTCGAACGCCTTCAGGCTGAAACCAAAAAAGTTCATGCTCACCCACTCTTTTCCGGTGAGGATTTCCTTGCGTTCATCCCATTGGCTTACGACGCTTCCGTTTTCGTCATAAAAAATTTTCAGATTCTCCACGATTCCTGCCAATTTTCCGTTTTGAACGGTACAGACTCCTCGGCTTACAGAACCGTTTTTGCTCATCGTGTTTTCAAGGACATAAGCGACCATGGCGTGTTCCGGGGAACGCTTTTCGATGGACGAAAGATGAGTGCCAAGGATTTCGAATGCGTTTCTACCATAATAATCGTCAGAATTGATTACGGCAAACGGAGCATCAATCGCTTTTTCCGCACAAAGGACGGCGTGCAGAGTTCCCCACGGCTTTTCCCTTCCTGCGGAAAGCCCAATCTGCTCTTCCGTCAAAAGACTTTCGTGGGACTGGAACACATAATCCGCAGCGATGTTCCTTGAAACTCTGTCGAAAAGTTTTTCCCTAAAATCCTTTTCGATGTCCTTTCTGATTATATAAACGATTTTTCCAAAACCGCTTCTCATAGCATCGTATGCGGCAAAATCCAAAAGACATTCGCCGTTTTTCCCGACGGAATCAATCTGCTTTACGCCGCCGTAACGGCTTCCCATTCCCGCCGCAAGCACCAACAATATCGGTTTCATATATCCCCTTCCTGAACTATCGTCTCCAGCGCAAGAACCACCATGTCCTTGAAACTGGACTGCCGTTCAGCCGCCGTTGTTTCTCCACCTTTCACTATATGGTCGCTAACAGTGAACACCGAAAGGGCCTTCCGTCCGAATTCAGCAGCCAACGTGAAAAGTTCCGCCGATTCCATCTCGATTCCGATAGCCCCATATTTTTTCCAGAGTTTCCAGTTCTGCTTGTCGTCGTAGAAAAAATCGCTTGAGACAACAGGACCAACCTTAGCCTTGATTCCAAGTTCCTTTGCTTTGTTGAATGCGCCGTAAAGAAGAGAGAAATCCGCCGTGGGCGCAAAATGAAGTCCGCCGAAACGCTGGTTCAGCAGGTAGGAATCGGAGAACGCCGCGCTCGCAATCACCGTATCCCTAAGATTCACGTCCTCCTGCACCGAACCTATTGTCCCGACCCTTATGATTTTCTGCACCCCATAAAATCGGAAAAGTTCATTTACATATATAGAAAGAGAGGGCTGCCCCATTCCGGACCCCTGAACAGAAACCCGATTTCCCTTGTAAGTTCCCGTAAATCCATACATTCCCCGAACCTCGTTGTAACAAACCGGATTTTCAAGGAAAGTTTCCGCGATAAACTTTGCACGCAACGGGTCTCCCGGAAGAAGAACCTTGTCTGCGATTTCACCTTCTTTTGCGTTTATATGTGTACTCATACCTTAGATGATACCACAATAAACGCCAATGTGTATAAAAAAAGACGGACAAAATCCGTCTTCGAAGAAACGCAAACAAAATGCATTCGGATTTTCGGCTACCTGTTTCGGCGTTCCTCGGCACTGGCACATTCTATGCACATAAGAGCGTACGGAAGCGCTTCAAGCCTGGCTTGCGGAATATCTTTTCCACATGAAACGCATATTCCATATTTGTTCAGCCGCATTCTATCCAATGCGCTGTCTATAAGCCTAAGTCTCTGTGTGTCCTGCGCACCAAGCGAATCCAGAAGAGTTCTGTCCACAGCATCGGAGGCCACATCCGCCTCGTCACCGGATTCGACAGGTTTCACCAAATCCTTCATATCCGCATTCTGCCCCTCAAGAGCCTCCAGAATAGTCTTCCTCTGAGCAAGCAGCTTCTCTTTTGTCTCCACAATAAATTTTTCTTCCATAAATTGAGTCTCCTCCCCTAGGTCAACAAACTCCCATTGTTGACAATCTATTTTAATTTGTACATACTAGTATAAGTGTAATTCTTAAAAAATACAAATCCTATTTGAAATTTTACCAAAATTACCCATGGAGGAATCGTGGCTAAAGAAGAGGCTATTGAAGTCGAAGGAATCGTAAAAGAGGCATTGCCCAACACAATGTTTCGAGTGGAACTGCAGAACGGGCATATAATCATGGCACACCTTTCAGGAAAAATGCGCAAACACTACATAAGAATCGTCCCCGGTGATAGTGTAAAAGTCGCCCTTTCTCCTTACGACCTTGACAGGGGTCGAATTATTTTCCGCCAGCGTTAGGACTGTTAACGAAATCCCTGATTGCCCTGAAAGCACCGCTGATTCCCGAACCGGTAATAGCGATGCTAAAAATTAAGCCCAACGGGAACAGAAGCCACCAAATCAGACTCATAAGCACAATTCCCAATATCGCCTGAGACACACCAACAACAAAGGCACTGAGAAGTTGCGCCTTTGTCCTTTTCTTACCACTTGAACTCTCATTCCATCGATAATATGTCCGCCTTTCGCTTTCATCCGCATCATGAGCCGACTGAAACCATCTCCAAAAACTCTCTTCAGAGCCGAATGAACTTTCTTGATACTCGTATTGATGAGCCGAAGCTTGCCTAGCGTATGCGGAAGTCCGCTCCGAATAAGAATCCTCTCCATGGAAACCGTACGAATTGTACTCCGCTCGTTTTTTCGCATCGCCCAGCACTTGATAGGCATCGTTTAATGTCGGGCCGGAAGAGGATTGAGATTGCTGTTGATAGCCGCCTTGGTAGCCGGAATGTTGCTC
>ERZ772957.167-NODE-167-length-56017-cov-7.208213_pt1 | contig 56017 bp, 50 predicted proteins | sample MGYA00580682_ERZ772957 | MGnify/ENA primary metagenome ERZ772957 (study PRJEB29015, sample SAMEA2737921) | human oral metagenome | biome: human oral; feature: human-associated habitat; material: dental | place: China | collected 2025 ... | reverse complement strand
AGCTGATGCCGATGTGGGATAAGATAATGTTAAGAAAACGCTATATCATCGAGTGCATCAATGAACTCTTGAAGAATAAAGCTAACCTTGTACACTCACGACATCGCTCGATACACAACTTCATTATGAACCTATGTTCTGCTCTAACAGCCTATTGCTTTTTTGACAATAAACCAGAGGCGCTACCTGTTTATGTCGAAAAATCAAAGCAGGTAGGACTGTTTGCATACTGACCTTATCCCGAACTCGAGTAAAACATGTATTATCTATGCCATTCCAGAGAGAAAGCATATGTCTGCTTTCACTGCTCGGACGCGCGTTTGCCAGCGATTATGGGAATGCTAAGCATTTGACTTTTTGTGACTATCTATATGAGGAGTTTTGCAGAGGTCTCAGCATATTTATGCACTAAAAGTCAAATCCGTCATCATCCAAAAAGTCATCGTCCTCTTCAATAAAGGCATCGAGGGCACGCCGCTCTTTCTTTGTGGGACGACCTGTACCACGAGCGCGATCAACAAATCCACTAATCCGATTCATCTCCAACAGTTCATATTGGCTGGAATCGGTCACGTTTTCATAAATCTCGGGCACAAGCTTGGCACCCACGCGCTGTTCAATGCATTGCAACACTTTGTAGGAGAATGTTACGGGCGACTTTCTCACCTGCACCACATCGCCTACTTTGAGCAGATAGCTGGGCTTCACCGTGCGGGAGCCTACCTGCACACGTCCATTTTTGCACGCCGCAGCAGCCATCGAACGTGTCTTAAACAATCGCGCTGCCCAAAGCCATTTGTCAATTCTTGCTTGCTGAATCGTCATGGCTGCACGTTTTATTTTTTCCTAACTTGTTGTATTGATTCATCGTGGTTGTGATGCCCGACAGTACAAACGATTGGATGATGGCCGTCGCTATCTCTATCGCTGGTTCGAGGAGCTTTTTTTCGTCGTCATCATAACGACCTAAAACCCAATCCACCTGTTGTCCGCGAGAGAAATCACTGCCGATTCCCATGCGCAAGCGGGCATAATTGGTACCTATCAACTGCTGAATATGCCCTAAGCCATTGTGTCCACCATTGCTGCCCGATGCCTTCAGCCTGAATGTGCCTAAAGGAAGCGCAAGATCATCGCTCACCACCAAGAGACGACTTTCATCGATATTTTCCTTGTTGAGCCAATAACGTACGGCATTTCCGCTTAAATTCATGAAAGTTGTAGGCTTCAACAAAAATACTTTCCGCCCCTTGAGCATCAGCGTTGCCACGTCACCATAACGCTGGGGCGTAAAAAGAATATTGGACGCTTTAGCAAAAGCGTCCAATACCATAAAACCTGTATTATGGCGGGTCTCCTGATATTCATCTCCAGGATTCCCTAAACCACAAATTAGATATTTGTCCATTTACTCTTCTTCAGTTGTTTCTGCTTCAGCTGTTTCTGTTGCAGCCTGCTGCGCCTGACGTGTCATCTTGATAGAACATACAACAACGTCTTTGCTTGTTGCAATCTCCAAACCTTCAAACGACAAATCACCAACCTTGATGCTCTTACCAATTTTCAATGCAGTCACATCAATATCGAGATGCTCTGGAATTTGCTGATAAGGAGCTGTCACGCTAATCTTACGAATAGAGAGGTTCATGCGACCACCATCGCGCACACCTTGTGCCAAACCAACCAACTTCACAGGAATACCAATCGTGATAGGCTTTTGGTCGTTCACCTCGTAAAAGTCAACGTGCAAAGGAGCATCGGTAACGGGATGGAACTGCACCTCTTTCAAAATAGCGGTGTGATGATTGCCTTCAATTTCAAGATTAATCACGTAAATATGAGGAGTATAAATCAACTTGCGGAGCTCGCTGAACGGGAGTGCGAACGAAAGTGCCTCAGGAGTACCTTTATCGTTCTTCTTCTCACCATACAAATTACAAGGAACAAAACCTTGCTTACGCAATTCTTTAGAAGCTTTTTTACCAAGGTCTACACGCTTCTGACCTGCCACATTAATCTCTTTCATAATTGTGTTACTCTAAATTAAAAATTACTATTAATTCGCCATCACACGAGATTGCTCTCGGAAAGCCATGCAAAGGTATAGTAAATTTATTGACTATGCAAATTTCTTTTAAAAAACATCGAAAAGGAATGCATTTATTTGCAAAGACAAAGCGAATTAACTAATTTTGCAGAAAAGATTTTTTAGGTACAGGAAACATATAATTATTAGAGAATGATTAATCGAGAACTTATCAGAATAAAGGTTGTACAACTAACCTATGCGTTCTATCAAAACGGAAATAGAAATATTGATACGGCGGAAAAGGAACTTTTCTTCAGTTTATCAAAAGCTTATGACTTGTACAATCATTTGCTACAACTAATTGTCGCCATTGTGAAAGAAGAACGCAAACGCGTGGAAGTAGCTTCACAACGTGCAGAACGTGAAGGAACTGTGCCGCCCTCAACCAAGTTTGTTGATAATAAATTTGCTTTGCAACTCGAAGAAAACAAAGCACTGCTCAAGAATGTTGAAACGCAAAAACTTTCATGGGAAGATAATATTGAGGTAGTGCGTAGCCTATGTGACAAAATCGAAACATTCGAGCCCTATATCGAATACATGGGTATCGTTGATAGCAGCTACGAAGATGACCAAGAATTGTGGCGAAAAATTTATAAGCAACTCATCTTAGGCAACCCTGATATCGATGCCGTTTTGGAGGAGAAGAGCTTATATTGGAATGATGATCGCGAGGTGGTCGACACCTTTGTGCTCAAAACTATTAAGCGTTTCAAACCCGAGAATGGTGCTAACCAAGAGTTGCTGCCTGAGTTTAAAGACGAAGAAGATAAAGATTTTGCAAGCAAACTTTTCAGAGCAACGTTACTCAACGCAGAGCAATATCAGCAATATATGAGCGAAGCCAGCCGCAACTGGGACTTCAGTCGATTAGCTTACATGGACGTAGTGATTATGCAGATTGCCATCGCTGAGATGCTAACATGCCCCAATATCCCTGTGAGCGTCACAATAAATGAATATGTTGATTTGGCAAAAATCTACAGTACGCCACGCAGTGGTGGGTACATCAATGGCATGCTCGACACGATTGCGCACTTCTTAGTGAACAATAAGCTCATGCTGAAGCCCATCAAAGCGAAAGAAACAAATAAAGCAAAAGTAAACAATAATAATAAACAAGATAAGCAATGAACACATTTCTATTGTCAGCAGCCATGCAACAACAAGGAGGCGGCATGGGCATTTTCATCATGATGGGTGCCGTATTAATCATTTTTTGGCTCTTCATGATCCGTCCACAGCAAAAGAAGCAAAACAAGATTAAGGCTTTCCAAAATGCACTTCAGGAAGGAACGAGGGTCGTAACTGCCGGTGGCATGTATGGAACCATCAAACATGTCAACCTCGAAAATAACACGGTTGATTTAGAAATTGCGCGTGGCACGATTGTCACCGTCCACAAGAACTACGTTTTCGAGGATGCTTCTGCACCCACACCCAATGCGTAAATACATCACACACATAAAAGATTTGGGAAACTTCCTATTGAGATATTTCAATCGGGAGTTTCTCATTTTTGTTTTCTTTCTCCTTCTCAGTAGCATGTTTTGGCTTGTTTTGACACTCAACCAAAACTATGATAAGGAAATTCATATCCCCATAAAGATTATCAATGTACCCCAAAATGTTGTCATCACTCAAAACATCAACGATACCTTAGACGTTACTGTGCGCGACAAAGGCTTTGCACTTTTAGCCTATACTTATGGCGGGAGGCTGCAACCCATCATGGTCGACTTTAACAAATATGCAAACAAAGCAACAGGACAAGGAAAGATTTTGGTGAGCGATCTCCATCGCAGTCTGTATGCTATTTTGTATGGTTCTTCGAAGATAACAGCTATCAAGACCGACCAGCTTACTTTCTATTTCAACTACGGACAGGCCAAACGCGTGCCCATAAAATTGTTAGGCACGATTGAAGCAGCTAAAAGCTATTATATTGCACAAATAAAATTCTCGCCAAACTATGTCACCATCTACGCCAACAAACATTTGTTAGACAGCATTCAGTGGTTAACAACCACACCATTGACTATTAAAAATGTTGGCGATACCATCATGCAAACTATCAATGTGCAACGCATTCGAGGAGTCAAAATCGTTCCTGAGCGCATTAAAATGAGCATCTATCCAGACATCCTCACAGAAGAAAGCATCGAAGTGCCCATCACAGCCATTAATATGCCCACGGGAAAGGTGTTGAGAACATTCCCTTCGAAAGTAAAAGTGAATTTCACTATTGGCGTAAGTAGGTTCCGAAAATTGCGAGCAGACCAGTTTATTGTTACCGCCGACTACGAAGATATTATGGCACATCCTGCTGAAAAATGTAACATTAGGATAAAGAAATATCCGGCAGACGTAGCGCGCCCCACATTAGAAATTCAGCAAGTCGACTACCTCATCGAACAACAATAATCATGCACGAAACCCCTATTATAGCACTCACCGGAGGCATTGGCTGCGGAAAAAGTTTTGTAGCCCAGCTACTGCTCGAAGAGAATATCGAGGTATATGACTGTGATGCGGCGGCCAAACGCATCATTCTGACACAGCCCGCTATCCAAACTCAATTACAACAATTGGCTGGGGAGCGCCTGTTTAAAGATGGAGTGTTGCAAAAGGAAATGCTAACCACTTTCATTCTGCAGAGCGAACAACATAAAATGGCAGTCAACAACATTGTTCATCCGGCAGTTGCCGCCGATTTTCTAAGCAGTGGGCTGCATTGGTTTGAAAGTGCTATCCTCTTTGAAAGCGGCTTCTATCGACGCCTTCACATCGACAAAATCATTGGCGTAACCGCACCGCCTGACGTGCGCATTGCACGCATCATGCAACGCAACCACATTTCACGCAGCCAAGCCGAAGCATGGATTGCAAGCCAAATGGCACAAGAAGAAATCATCGCACAATGCGACTACATCATCAGAAATGACGGGCAAGCAGACTTGAAACAACAGCTTCGATCCCTATTACAATGGATTTAAATTTATTCATCATATCAACAAAATAACAAAGAATATGGAAACAATTCTCTCTATCGCAGGGAAACCTGGCTTGTATAAACTCGTGTCACGAGGAAAAATGAACTTGATTGTTGAGGCATTGGATGAAACGCACAAGCGCATTCCGGCTTTTGCAACCGACCGTGTAACCAGTTTGGGCGACATTGCCATCTATACAACCGAAGAAGACATTCCACTTTGGAAAGTTCTCGACAGCGTTTGCAAAAAGGAAGAAGGAAAGGAAAGCTCGCTGAACTATCGGAAAGCTAACGGAAAGGAACTGCGCACCTACTTCGCCGAGGTGCTTCCTAATTTCGATGAAGACCGCGTTCACGACAGCGACATCAAGAAATTGCTGCAATGGTATGACCTCTTGGTGAAGGCGGGCATCACTAATTTTGAAGAAGTGCTGGCACCGACCGAGGGCGACAACATTGACAACCGCCAAGCAGCTGAATAAACTGCGCTGCCAAACACCACGCTATTACAAAACAAAAACAGCGTGGTTTGCAAACAAACTGGCATAGATTGGTGCACAATCTATGCCAGTTTTAAAAAGAAGGTCGAGCAACATGCCCAGCCTTCTTTCATTTCCTGCAATCCGTTGCTTAATAATTCTCTGGATTAAGCTGGAAGAAGCTCTCAGGATGGTCGCACACAGGGCACTTTTCCGGAGCCGTTTTACCAATGTGAATGTGTCCACAGTTGCGGCACTGCCAAACGCGATCGCCGTCACGAGAGAACACAATGCCTTCCTCGATGTTCTCCAACAACTTGCGATAACGCTCCTCGTGGTGCTTCTCAACCTGACCCACTCCACGGAACTTCGCAGCAATCTCGGGGAAACCTTCAGCCAAAGCAACCTTAGCCATCTCAGCATACATGTCGGTCCACTCATAGTTTTCACCATTCGCAGCATCGGCAAGATTGGCTGTTGTTGTAGGAATATCGCCCTCGTGCAAGAACTTAAACCACATTTTTGCATGCTCTTTCTCATTGCGGGCCGTCTCCTCGAAGATAGCAGCAATCTGCTCATAACCATCTTTCTTTGCCTTTGAAGCATAGTAAAGATACTTCGTGTGTGCCTGGCTCTCACCTGCAAAAGCAACTTTCAAGTTCTCTTCGGTCTTGGTACCCTTCAAAGCTGCAGGGTCGAAAGTCTTAAACTTGTCAGCCTTAGCATGACAGATGGGGCACTCTGCAGGAGCTTCAGTGCCTTCGTAAACGTAACCACAAACGGTGCAAATAAATTTTTTCTTCATAATGTTTTTGTATAAATGTTATCTTGTTACGAGTGCAAAGATAGGGCAAAATATGGAGAGACGCAAGAGCCTCCATCTATATTTCGATTGAATAAATCTATAAGAAAGCTTAAAAGCGCAGTAGAAAAGGCTTCCCTGCAATACCTAAAAGTAGGTATTTTGCTGCATTTTTTTTGTAAAATTGCCCAGCCCCACCCTCCGCCTCCTCAAAAATTAGTACCTTTGGGTGAATTTTAAAAACATCACACGCCCTATGACGCTACAACAATTAGAATATATCATGGCCGTCTATCGCCAGCAGCATTTTGCCAAAGCGGCCGAAAGCTGCAAAGTGACGCAACCCACACTGAGCTCAATGATTCAGAAATTAGAGGATGAGCTGGGGGTGAAAATCTTCAACCGCAAACAGCAACCCATCACGCCCACCGAGATTGGGCAGCGCATCATCGACCAGAGTTGGAAGATTTTGAAAGAGGCCAAACAGCTCAAAGAGATTGTTGAAGAAGAGAAATATTCGCTCATGGGCACCTTTCGCATCGGCATCCTGCCCACCATCGCGCCCTATCTCATCCCGCGTTTCTTTCCGCAACTCATGCAGAAACACCCCGAGATGGACGTGAGAATTAGCGAGATGAAAACGCACGAAATTAAGGAGGCGCTCGAAAAAGGCAGCATCGACGTGGGCATTTTGGCCGAATTAGACGGCATGCGCGACGAATTTGAACTGACGCACCTGTTTTTTGAGCAGTTTTTTGGTTATGTGGCCGAGAGCGATCCATTGGCGCAGCACCATGTCATCCGCACGGCCGACCTCAAAGGCGAATACCTGTGGATGCTCGATGAGGGCCACTGTTTTCGCGACCAGTTAGTGAAATTTTGCCAACTCAAAGAGGCGAAAGAGAGCCAAAAGGCCTATTCGCTGGGCAGTATCGAGACATTCATGCGCATGGTGGAGAGTGGAAAAGGCGTGACCTTCATCCCCGAGCTGGCCGTGCTGCAACTCAGCGAAGAACAGAAAAAACTGGTTCGGCCCTTCGCCATTCCCATCCCGGTGCGCGAAATCGCTATGATCAACACCAAAGACTTTGTGCGCCGAAACCTGCGCGCGCTCATTGCAACCGAAATTCAGCAATCTGTTCCCAAAGACATGCTCAAGCTGAAGCAGGTGCAACAGCGCATTTAAGCGAAAAATCAAAAAACGGGGGCTGCTTACGCGTAAGTCGACGCGAAAAAGCAAAAAGCAGGGCTGCTTACGCGTAAGTCGACGCAAAAAATCAAAAAGCAGGGCTGCTTACGCGTAAGTCGACGCGAAAAATCAAAAAGCAGGGCTGCTGGAACTCCAGCAAGGGCAAAAAATCAAAAAGAGGGGCTGCTGGAGTTCCAGCAAGCCAAAAAATGAGGCAGACGTTAACACGCCTGCCTTATGATGGTGTCAAACAATGGTGTCAACGCCTGCGCCACCACGCATAAAGCGCTATGCCCCAAAGAGCCGCCCAACCCGCGAGACAAACGAGATTGGTGGCAAGACTGGGGCTGTCGAAACAAAAAAACAAGCTGAGAACCATGGCAAATGCAACGCATGCACTCAACAAGCATCGACCCAAAAACTTCATCCTAAATTGCGATAGAAAGATGGCTCCAACGCCTATTGCTGGGGCATGCGGTATCGATTGCCAGCCTCGTCAACCAATTTCTTGGCAAAGGGAGCGGGGAAGCCCATCCGCTTCGTCCGAGCACCCACGCCCGCCTTGGTGCGCAAAAATTGGCCATCCTTCGTGGGCTTCTCCACCATGTCGTTGTATTTCACAATCAGGTAGACGGCCAACTGATTCCACCGCTCAAGCATGCGCTGCGCCTGCTCATTGCTATAGTCGTTGAGCTGTTGCAGTGCAGCCGCCTTGTTGGTTGCATATAAGGCTTGCGCCCGACGCTCCACCTCGGGTTGCTGCGCAAAATAGCTCTGCTCAAGGCTGTCGCGCACGGCGCGCAACGTGGGAAACAGCTGCGCATAACGCGGATAAACCATGTTGCTCACCCAGTTGCACACCCAAAATGCGTTCCTATTCGAAAAGGTCACCGCGTCGGCTCCCGGCGTGTTGTAACACTCGGGCTGCACGGTGTTTCCGCAATAAACGGGTGTGTAGGCCACCATGTTGCCATCGTCGTTGCCAAACCACAACACGCCGCCAATCTCGCGTGGCAACCATGCGCGCATCTCGCTCACAAAGGCAAAGGCGGCCTGCTGCGTGCTGATGGGCCGCTCGTTGAAATAGCGCTTGCCATCGACTTCATAGAACAGCGGCGTGGGGCGATAGGGCATCTGCCAAATGCCACTGCCCACATCGGTTGAATCGATGGCCAACGGCGTGCCTTCATAATGGTCGCGCATGGCAGTCTGCACGTCTTGCACACTGAGTTTGCGGTTGGGCACAATCCACAACGGCATCTCCTCGGCCTCTGCATCTTTGCCCAAAGCCCAAGGCAGATAGCGCGAGAAATCGTCGGAGAAACGATTGAAGAAGCTCCACACACGCGCATCGCAGAAACGACGACCCGAGAAATCGGGCGCAGCATAGACTTGTTTCCAAGAGAAATCGGCATCCTTGCCCGTGAACCATCCCTTAGAACGCGCAAAAGTGATGGCATTGGGGCTGAAGAGCACATTTTGCTTGTCGTGCTGATTGAATTTTCCTATGCGGCTCTGGTTGGCATGCCCACAAATGGCATTGTCGGGAATGCGCATCGCCACCCAAACCACTTTCTTGCTACCCGGGCCACAGCCCATCATCTCCATGATCCAAGCGTCGTTGGGGTCGCAGAGGGTGAACGTCTCGCCACTGCTATTGAAACCATAGGTGTTAGCCAACGTCGTCATCACCTTAATGGCCTCGCGAGCCGTGCGCGAACGCTGCAATGTGATATAAATGAGGCTGCCATAATCTAAAATTCCCGTCGAGTCGATCATCTCTTCGCGCCCGCCATAGGTGGTTTCGCCAATCGTCAGTTGGTATTCGTTGATATTGCCAATCACGTTGTAGGTGACGGGAGCCTCGGGTATTTGGCCGTGATAAACGTGGTTATCCCAACCATAAACCTGGCGCATCTCGCCTTTGGCATGTGTGCCTGCCGGATAATGTGCCAACCCTAAGAACATGCCGTAGTCGTCGGCATTATAGGAACAAATGACGCTTCCGTTAACGCTGGCTTTCTTGCCCACGATGAGGTTGGTGCAAGCTCGGCTGCGAAGTGGAAACAAGGTTTGCACAAGGAGTGCAACGAAAATCAGGGCGCCACTCAAACGGGCGCAATGCTTAGAAGTGTGTCTCATTTTTATAGGGTTTAAATCGTAATCTATGGTTGTGAATGAGGGCCTCTCCACCCACCCAAATGGTCATGGCGGGCTCAGCAGTGAATGGTTGACAAGCCACCACATAGCCATCCTCCAATTCAACAAGCGCAGGCGAAACAATGGTTCCGTCGTCGCATGTAACGGCATGAAAAGCGAAACGTTGCTTCACCGCGTGGGCATTGGTACAGATGGGGTGGGCTGCTGGGGTGGCACAACCGAGTCGCGCCGGTTGGCAATCGAATCGGCAGGTGCTGCAGCCGTTTGCGCCTTGGTGTGCATGCGCAACAGGCTAATGCGTGTGATAAACATCATCTTCATCGTTGTTTCACTCTCACCTTCAGTCTGCCCCTGCGACAACATCAAGAACCCGCGCACGGCCTTGATGCCTAAACGAGCGTCATCACGCAGCATGAGGCTATAGTGATTGTCCGTCGTGATGTGCACCACCTGCGAGGCGATGCTGTCATTGGCAAATTGCACCGACAACATAGCCACACCATCACGATTGCCATCTTGGAAAATGAAATTGGCATCGAAATTAAGCATCAGCACGTCGCCTTTATGGAAAGATGAGTCTGCCTGCTGCGCAAAAGAATAAAGCTGAAACGGCTTTTGCAAACTCAACACATAACCAGCATCGCCATGCCACACATTGGCTGTGTCACCATTGGCCGAGAACTGATTATTGTCGCCCGAAATACCCGAAGCACCCAAGGCCGAAGCTTCGTTGGTGAAACGCTCATTGAGCTGCTCGTAAATGGCTTTTAGTTGCTCAGTATGCCGCATGTAATAGGCCAAAGAGGCCTCAAACTGTTGTTGCGTGACTTCATATTTCTTCAATACGGCCGCCCGATATTGCTGCGTGTTGGCCGAATCATTGGCCGAAAGCTCGGCCATGCTACTCGCAAGATGATAGTCGTAGAGGATATCCGTCATCTCGTCGGGCTGCAAATATTCACTCGGAACAGAGGGTTTGCAGGCCACCAAGAAAAGAAGTGCAAAGCAAAGCCCGCAAAGCGTTTTGCCTGCACGTATCGCTTTAAGCATGCTTATCATGCGACTTTTTCTTAAAATAACCTTTAAAAGAAGCAGAAATGTCTTCCATTTCATACCTATAAAACAAGAAAAAGATAACAATTCCAACAGAAATGCAGGCATCTGCAAAATTAAACACCGGCGCAAAGAATACAAACTCTTCCCCACCCTTCCAAGGCATCCAGTCGGGATAAGTCGTCACGATGAGTGGAAAGTAGAACATGTCGACCACCTTGCCGTGCAGGAACGAAGCATAGCCCGTGCCAAAGGGAACAAATTGTGAAACGGTGTAAGGTGAAGAAGCATCGAAGATGAGCCCATAGAACATGGAATCCAAGATGTTTCCTGCAGCACCTGCGAATATCATCGACAACACAACCAAATAGCCTACCGAATGTTTGCGTCGTACGACCTGACACATGTACCAGCCGATAGCCAACAGCGCGATGATACGGAACATACTCAAAACAATCTTGTTGAAGAATGTCATGCCATAGGCCATGCCGTTGTTTTCAACAAAACTAAGATAGAACCAATTGGTCACGCGAACCGATTCGCCAAGAGAAAAATGGGTCTTCACTTCGATTTTAATCAGTTGGTCGATCACTAAGATAACCAAGATTAAAAGCAAAGATAAACACCCATTTCTTAACGTGTCATTCGTTCTCATTTCTTGCGTGCATTCTTCGATGCCACACTCAATGTAGCATGCGGCACGATGCGAAGCCGTTCTTTGGCAATCAACTCACCCGTAATGCGATCAATGCCATACGTTTTATTCTCTATGCGCACCAGCGCAGCCTCCAAACTGCGGATGAACTTCTGCTGCCGCTGCGACATCTGAATAAGCTCTTCCTTCGCCTGATTGGCACTGCCGTCATCGAGCACTTTATTATAAGTGGGCGACGTGTCATCAACACCATTGCCATCCCTATTCATAATTTGACTCATCATTGCGGCATATTCTCTGCGCGCAACCTCCAACTTCTCGTTAATGATGGTGCGGAACTCTTCCAACTCCTCATCTGAATAACGTGTTTTCTTCTCCATAGATCAATGTTTCTAAGTGGATTAATACTATTATTATGAGTGCGAAGGCAATGTTAGCTTGCCTTTTGCACACTGATTTTCAATGCAAATGTGTCGAAAGCAACCTCAGCACCATCGTTATCTACAATGGTGAGTGCATTTGCTAAAACTTGTCCTTTAATCATCTCTGCAAACGTCTTGATAGCCGCATCGCTTTGTACATTCGGACTAATCTTCACCTCAATGCGATCGGTTATTTCCAAACCACACTCCTTACGCAGATTTTGAATGCGATTAATCACTTCACGTGCGATGCCTTCCTGCTTCAGCTCGTCGGTCAATTCCACCTCAAGTGCGACAGTGAGATTTCCTTCGTTGCTCACCAACCAGCCGGGAATATCTTCGCTGATAATCTCGACATCGTCGGCTTCAACGACAATATCCTGACCTTCCAACACAAATTGAAGTCTGCCTTGAGCTTCAAAATCAGAAATTTCATCTTGGCTTAAAGCATCCATGTGCTGGGCAACTTGCTTCATCAGCTTACCATATTTCTTACCCATGACACGGAAATTGCACTTAACTTTCTTCACCAAGATACCTGCACCTTCAACAAATGTGAGTTCTTTCACATTCACTTCACTCTTGATTAAATCGGCAACAGCTGCGATATGGCGCTTTTGCTCTTCATCAATAGCCGGAATCATGATTTGTGCCAAAGGCTGACGCACCTTGATATTTACTTTGCGACGAAGTGCCAAAGTCATAGAGGTAATCTTCTGTGCCACATCCATGCGCGCTTCTAAATCGCTATCAATGGCTTCGACATCAGCCGTTGGGAACGTATCCAAATGCACACTGTCACACTTACCATCCAAGTCATGATAAAGTTCATCCGCATAGAACGGAGCAAAAGGTGCCAACAGCTTAGCCACCGTCATCAAACAGGTATAAAGCGTCTGATAAGCTGACAATTTATCATGGCTCATGTCCGTCCCCCAGAAACGTTTGCGATTGAGACGCACATACCAGTTGCTCAAATCATCGTTCACAAAACTGTCAATCAAACGACCTGCCTTCGTCGGGTTATAGCCGTCTAATTCGCGTGTAACATTTGCAACCAAAGAATTTGCTTTAGAAACAATCCAGCGATCGATCTCGGGACGCTCTGACAAAACAATCTGTGCGGTTTCAGCATCAAACGCATCCACATTAGCATAGAGCGCAAAGAAGCTATAGGTGTTATAAAGCGTACCAAAAAGCTTTCTGCGCACTTCATCCACACCATTGGGATCGAATTTGAGATTGTCCCAAGGCTCTGAATTGGTCATCATATAAAACCGGACAGCGTCGGCTCCATATTGGTCAATCATTTCGAAAGGATCGGTCACGTTGCCCACATGCTTGCTCATCTTGTTGCCCTTTGCATCCAGCACTAACCCGGTTGAAATGACATTCTTAAAAGCAACCTGATCAAATACCAACGTTGCGATGGCATGCAATGTGAAGAACCAGCCACGCGTTTGGTCGACACCTTCATTAATAAAGTCGGCCGGATAATAAGCAGGCGGAACAGGCACACCCTCGTATGACGAACGAACCAATTGCGCACGATAATCGGCCTCGGTCATTCTCGTAGCCTTCAACCCTTCGGCATTAATTGCTCCCTCAAAGGGATAATGCTGTTGTGCATAAGGCATAGAACCCGAGTCAAACCAAACATCAATCAAATCGGTTTCGCGCATCATCGGCTCGCCCGCATCGTTCACCAACACAAAGTTGTCCACATAAGGGCGGTGCAGATCTATCTTGTCGTAATTCTCGGCCGAGTAGTCACCGGGCACAAATCCTTTCTCTTTTAAAGGATTAATTTTCATCACACCAGCAGCGACGCTCTTCTCTATCTCGGCATACAACTCCTCAACGCTACCCACACATTTCTCATTCTTCTTTGCATCACGCCAAATCGGCAGAGGTGTGCCCCAGAAACGCGAGCGCGACAAATTCCAATCGTTCAAATTCTCCAACCAATTGCCAAAACGCCCCGTCCCCGTCGAAGCAGGTTGCCAATTAATGGTTTTATTCAATGCCACCATACGCTCCTTCTTCGCCGTGTCTTTAATAAACCAACTGTCAAGCGGATAATAAAGAATGGGTTTGTCGGTGCGCCAGCAATGCGGATAAGAGTGCACGTGCTTCTCAATCTTGAAAGCCATGCCCTGCTGTTTCAGCTCCATGCAGATTACTACATTCAAATCCTCGTCCTTCTCGCTGGCTGCTTTATCCCAAACGCCACCGGGATTATATTTCGACGCATACGAATTTTTCACATAATCGCCCGCATGATGTCCATAGGCTGCAACATCCACACAAGCCTTCACGAAGTTGGCATCCAAGTCATCGATGCCATAATATTTTCCTTGCAGGTCAACCATCGGACGCGTCTCGCCCTGCTTGTTAATCAAAAACAACGCCGGAATATGCGCGTCCTTAGCTACTTTCGCGTCGTCGGCACCAAAAGTTGGCGCAATGTGCACAATACCCGTACCATCTTCTGTCGTCACATAATCGCCCAAGATAACACGAAACGCCTCACTCGCCATTTCCACATAATGCTCACGACCGTCAGCACTGTCAAAGCAGTTCTCGGGATGTGCCTGCGCAAAAGCCTTCACAAAAGGAGCAGCAAAGTCGTCAACCTTTTCGCAAGGCTTCACCCAAGGCATCAGCTGACGATAGTGCAAACCTTCTAAATCAGCACCCTTTAACCGTTCAATCACACGCCAAGGGCACTGCTTCTTCGCTTTATCGAAAGTGCCCAAAGCACCCTCCTTCACCTCCTGCTCGGGATTTAGATAAGCCGAAAGACGACTCTCGGCCATCACCAACGTCATGGGCTTTCCGTCATAAAGATTATAGGTCTCAACCACCACATAATCAATCTTCGGCCCCACACAGAGCGCCACATTCGAAGGCAGCGTCCAAGGCGTCGTCGTCCATGCCACAAAATAGGGCTTGCCATGTTGCGCCCACGCAGCCTTACCATCCACAATCTCAAACTGTGCCGTCACCGTCGTATCTTTCACATCGCGATAGCACCCCGGCTGATTCAACTCGTGGCTCGACAAACCCGTGCCGGCCGACGGCGAATAAGGCTGAATGGTGTAGCCTTTATACAGCAGACCCTTGTTGTAAAGCTGCTTCAACAACCACCAAAGCGTCTCAATATATTTGTTGTCATAGGTGATATAAGGATGATCCAAATCCACAAAATAGCCCATGCGCTCAGTCAATTCGCGCCATTCAGCCGTGAATTTCATCACGTTTTCCCGACACCTGCGGTTATAATCTTCCGTCGAAATATATTTGTCCGAAGCCTTGTTGTCAATATCCTTCTTCGTGATACCCAACTCCTTCTCCACACCAAGTTCCACAGGCAAACCGTGTGTGTCCCAGCCGGCCTTGCGCTTCACCTGATAACCCTTCATCGTCTTATAACGATTAAACGTGTCTTTAATCGAGCGTGCCAACACATGGTGAATGCCCGGATGACCATTAGCCGAAGGCGGACCTTCGAAGAACACAAACTGAGGCTGCCCCTCACGCTCTGCTATCGAACGCAGAAAAATGTTATTCTCTTGCCAATAAGTCAGCACATCTTGATTGGTTTTCACAAGATCTAAACCTTGATGCTCGGCGAATTTCTTAGCCATTTCGTATCGTTATTATGAATATTGTTCTATTTTTAATGGGCGCAAAGATAATAAAAAAACTTAGCATAGGCAAACCGCCCCGCTTTTTTCTATCGCCAGAAAGCCCCAAACAGTCAGCCCAACAGCCCGCTTACGCAACAACTCTAAATCCACCCACACACATCGGGGGCGGAAATGCATCGCGCACTCCCGCCCCCATTCTTTGAAATAAAAAAGTGTGTGTATCGTTATGATTTTATCGTCACCGCTCGGCGCGGGAACAATATTTGTGCCGTTTTATCGTCGCCGCGCGGCGCGGGAACAATATTTTTGTCGTTTTATCGTCACTGCTCGGCGCGGAAACAATATTTGTGCCGTTTTATCGTCGCCGCGCAGCGCGGGAGCAATATTTGTGCCGTTTTATCGTCACCGCTCGGCGCGGGAGCAATATCTCACCCAACCCACCTATATTAATGTTTGCACGAGCGCTCCCATGCTGTTAAGCTTCTTTGCATGCTTTCATTTTTGTGCGCTTTGTGCCGTAACGATCGATGAGAATATGTTTGCGGCCTATGATTCCTTCAAAGTAAGGTGGTTCGGAACGGAGCTGCATATCATCGTAAATGAATTCGGCAATGACAGTGTCTTTTCCGTCGGGCAGAATGAGTCCCATCTTTTTATTCTTCTCTGCAATGACGGGCATGAGGCACAAGTCGTCGATATAGACATAGGGCGTGCGCAGGAAATCGTATAGCGGGTGAACGAGAATTTTGCCTTCATGGTTGCGAATGCCAAACTTTCCATTCTGTTCGAAAATCTCATGAAAGCGGATATACTTCTTTTTCACGCGTTGCAGATAGGCCACAATGCGCCGCGGATTGTTAACCATGCTGTGCCAATAGCTGTAGGTGTCGCAGTAGTTGGCTGCGGCACGCATGATAACCATCTTCCAATCCAATCCGCTAATGGCTTTTCGGTTGAGATCGATGTAATTGGCAATGGCTTCTTCGCGTTGTGGAATGCTAAGCTTGGCCAGCGAGGCTTCAAACTTTTGCATCATGTCTTTTGTTCCCGACATCCCTTTGATGTAACGGTGAATTTGCCTGCCCATTTCGTTACAAACGAATTTGTCGATTTCTGATAACTCTATTTTGTCTACATAGCGTTCATCAAAATTTTCAGTAGTTATTTTACACATGGCGAATTTGTTTATGTTTCTCCCAAAAGTAGTAGTTTTTTGTGGAATGGCGAAATAAGTGGCGAAGAAATTGCATGAATGGGCATGAAAAAGGCTCGATTAACCTCTCTTAACCCCGATTTGGGCACATTTGTGCTGCCGTGCGTGGTTGTTTCGTCGTAAATTTGCGCCAAAATATAAACGAAAAAGAGAAAAAGATGAAAACGATTTATGCTTTTGAGCAGTGGCCATTAGATTTGTTGGTCGATTATGTGTTGAAGGTGCATCATCGGGGCATTCGTGAAGAGGGACCGGCGATTTTGGATAAACTCCTCGCTGTAGCTGAGGCACACCGCAATGATGCTCCGAATTTGCTGAAGGTGGCCGACCATTTCCGCAATTCGCTTTATGATTTAGACACGCATTGCCACAAGGAGGAGCAGGTGCTTTATCCTTATATCATGGAGATGTGGCGTGCACATGATTTAGGACAGCAGGTTGAAGCGTTCCATTGTGGTTCGATTCAGGGGCCTATTCAGGTGATGATGGCCGACCATGATGATGAGTTGGCCCGTCACGCACGTATTGCTGAACTGACAAACAACTACACGGCACCGGCTGAATCCGACGAGGATTGGCGCGAGGTGCTGGGGTTGTTGCGCGATTTCCGTGCGGCTTTAGAGGAGCACACGGCTATGGAGAATGAAGTAGTGTTCCCCATGTCGTTGAAATTGGAGCAACTGGCTGTGGGTTAAAGGTATCTGCACCGTTCTAAAAGCAATCAAATCGTGCTGCAATCTGCTGTAGATTGTGGCACGATTTGCGTTACTTTTCCGTGTGATGTGGTACGATTGCTGCGCTTACAGTTCGGCTTTGTTCGTTTAAGTAAAAAGCAGTGAGCCCAATTTGGCTACCATCCAAGCCAAAAGAGCCACTAACAAGATGATGAGTAGCATGAGCAAAACGAGCGTAAATGCCGCCTGCCGCGCTTTGGTGTTCACTTGATGCATGATGATGGGGTCGTCGTTGAGGAAGCCATCGATGAGCGCCATGTTCTTTTTGTTAGAGCGATAGAGGAAGTCTATCACGTTGCCGATATAGAAAGGTGGCAGCCCCAAGAGCACATCGCGCAGCATGTTGTTGAGCAAAGCCAGCGTGAGGGGAATGGAACGCAGTTTGAATGCCCCGAAGAAAATGTGGGCAAGGGCAAAGAATGCAGCCACGAAATCACCTATCCCTCCAGGGATAAGCCCCAGGATTGCATCTAACTGATAGGTGTCTGTGAGACGTGTGAGCGTCACAATCTGCTGGTAAAGTCGACTCTTTTTGAGCGCTTCTTTCTCAGTTGGCTTGGTCATCAAATGCGATAATATGATCTTCGGTTGCTAATTCCCGATACATTTCAGTCATGGCGTTATACGTAACGTTCATGTTAGTCTCGTTTCCGCATGCCATTTTAAAGAGCTCATAGAGGTCGGTGGGTGTTTCTTTTGTTTGCATCTCCCCACGAATGACGTGCAGGTTGGTAAGAATAAGTTTGTAGATTGAGGCCTGATCAAGGCTGGACTTCTGTGGATTTGCCAATCGAAGTGCCTTGACATAGGTCTTCATGATGAGCCTCACCAAGAGATGAATAGCGGTGGGTTCATCGATGAATGCGAGCCGAATGCCCTTGTGCTGTACTGTGCAACTGCTGTCTTCAGTGTTTAAATTACCTTGCAAGATTAAAGCAAAATTGCGCTGATATTCGCTGATAACGGCCTCGTAAAGCTTTTGTGTTCTACAAACAAGCTTTAGATACTGTTTGGCATCGGGAGCTTGATGTTGAAATGTGTTGCGCAACTTCTCGGCCAAGGTCTCTGCATCTTTATAGGTGAGTTTTGCCAATACCGGCACCACAAGTTCTATGAACACAGGATTGAGGTGCGGGTAGAAAACAAGCATTTGCGCTTTCACTTGTTGAGGCGTATATTGTTTCTTTTTGTTGTTATCCGTTGCTTTTCCATCAAGGATGCCTGTTGCGAAGGCTTCGAAAAAGGCTTTCACGTAGGAAAAAGCCGCTTGATAGCAGTTAATCTTCTGTGTCATGTTCCCTCCTTTTTGGGGGTAAAGATAGTTTATTTTTTTGTGATGCGCAAGCGGCGGCCTTGATATTTCGCATGAGGCCTTGATATTTCGCTCTTTTCACGGCACTTCCTTTGAAGAGTTTACGATATTCTTCTTCGGTCAAATTTTGCCATTGCTCTTGCGTCATAGCCAGCAGTTCAGGACGTGGTTGCAGTTCGGGTGTGTCGTTAGGTGTGGCAAATCGATTCCACGGACAGGCTTTTAAACATTCATCGCAACCATAAATCGTGTTGCCTAATGCGGCTGAAAAGGGCGCTGCAATATCTGAACGATTTTCAATGGTCTGGTAGGAAAGGCAGCGAAAGGCATCTATTTCGTTGTCAGATGTGATGGCTTTCGTGGGACAGGCTTGCAGACATTTGGTGCATTTTCCACATCGATTTTTAGCCGGTTCATCGTAGAGGAGGGGTTGGTCGACGAGTATCTCGCCCAAGAAAAACATGCTTCCTGCATGCGGAATAATCAGTTGATGATTTTTTCCTATCCAACCTAAACCTGCGCGTTCTGCCCAATAGCGCTCTAAAATGGGGCCAGAATCAACGAAGATGCGACAGCGTTTCGCTTGTGGATTTTGGCTGATGAGGTCGTCTTCAAAACCACAACTCGCTGCCAGTTGGCGCAGTTTGTGTTTCATAATATCGTGGTAGTCTTGCCCCAGGGCATAGTTCGCAATGTGATATTCATGTGGGGCGAAGGCTTGTTTAGGGGCATAGTTCAGTGCCACGCAGATGATGCTCTGCGCATTTTTGAGCAACAACCGCGGATCAAGCCGCTTGTCAGTGTTGTTGTTCATGTAGTCCATGCCCGCAAACTTCTCATCATCGAGCCAGCGTTTCAAGTGTGCGGCTGTCTCTTCGTCTACCGGTCTTGCTTGCGCTATGCCACAAGCAAAAAAGCCGAGGCGTTGTGCTTCGGCTTTGATGTGTAGGGTTAGGGTTTCTATGTCATTCGAATGTTTTAAATTCATAACCTTCTTTGATGAGCCATTCGAGGGCTTGTGGAAGTGCAGTTTTCAGCTTGTCGATGCTCTTGAGCGAGTCGTGAAAGGTGATGATAGAGCCGTTTCGGGCATATTTTTTCACATTGTCGACAACATCTTTTGCCTTCATCCATTTAGAATAATCACGTGTAACGAGGTCCCACATGATAATCCTATATTTCCGTTTGAGCCACCAATAGGCGGTGTAACGCATCCAGCCGTGGGGCGGACGGAATAGGTGTGAGTGGATGAGCTCGTTGGCCTTTTCGGTGTTGATGGCATAGGTGATGACCCAATGTTTGAAAGCACCGATGTGATTAAAAGTGTGATTGCCCACCTGATGCCCATCTGCAACAATCTGATTGTAGAGGTCGTGATAGCGCAACACATTCTCACCTACCATAAAGAACGTGGCTCTCACGTTATAGCGGCGAAGCGTTTCAAGAATAAAGGGTGTCGACCCGGGGATGGGGCCATCGTCGAACGTGAGATAAACTGCATGTTCGCTTTTGTCCATTCTCCAAGTCGCACTGGGATAAAGCCAGCGCAACCATTTTGCAGGTTGTTCTATAAACATGGTTGCGCTGTGTTTTTATTTTCCTTTCTGTATGGGCACATAGCCGCCTTTCTCGCGATAATTGACGAACTTATTTTGGAAAATCTTCTCGGTCTTTTTCGCTAACGTCTGGCTGATGAGCGGTGCAATTTTGCTGCATTCCTGCATGATGGTGAACTCACGCAGACAATCGCTCATCGATATGTCGAAGTTATTGCCCGACAAGGCAAGATAGAAGTCCACATATTGCTCGCTGTTCTTCCACACGGCATTGAAGAGTTGCTCGGCCTTTTGCTGCTGTCCTAAGATGGCATAGCACTCGGCCAAGTCAAGGCTTCCACTGACATAGTTGTGCGGAATATTGTAGGCCGGGAGCACTTCGAGACATTTGTCAAGCACTTTCTTTGCCTTGTCATATTTGCCTTCCTTGATGAGTTCCTGTGCTAATTGCGCAAACAGCCTTCGATGGGTGTAGCACATGCGCATGACGGTTTCATCCACATAGAGGCCTTTCTTCTGCAAACCGCCAAACTTATAGCGCGTCATCACATTGCGATAAGTTTTTTCGGTGTCGAAGTTCTTGGCGCTGCCGTTCTTGCCATTGTTGGTGGTTGTGAAGGGCGTGATGCGGTTGGCCAAACCTTCTTGCACGAAGTTGTTGCCCAAATTCATGTAGCTGCTGGCGCCAACGGTGAGTGCCACATAGACAGGACGCGTCCAATTGCTGCGCGAAATGATTTCGAGCATCATCAAATCATTTTTGTAAAGGGCGTTCTTTCCCGAGAGCGAAATCACCATTTGATTGGGTATCGAGTCGGAAGCCAACATCATGCCGCTCTTCTTCACAGCCGCTTTGTCGATGGTTACATACACCGTGTCGGTGGGAATGACGTGCATGTTGGCATCTTTTGCGCGCACCCAATATTTCATGATGTTCTTCAATTCAAACGGGTTGTCGCCAAATTGTGCCTTCGCCTCTGCAGGATGGTCTTTGTAGAACGAAAGAATTTGCTGCTTCAATTCGGGCTGCACGGTGATATAGTCGTTCGTTCCCGCACAGAAATCCAAGCGTGGCCAGCTGATAGGCAAGCTGGGCGAGTTGTAGGCCGGACGCTTCATTTGGTCAATATACCAGTCGGTGGCCAAATAGCTCAGGTTGCACACACGCGCATCGCGCCGCACGCCCTCGACTTCTTGGTTATACCAAAGCGGGAATGTGTCGTTGTCGCCGTTGGTAAAGATAATGGGATAGCCTTTATCCTGTAGGGTCATGAGATAGTTTTGCCCAAAATCGCGGCAAGTATAACGTCCGCTGCGGTCGTGGTCATCCCATGTTTGGCTGGCCATTTGAATGGGCACTAAAAGTGCAAGCACTGAAAGGCCCGCTGCAACCGGTGTGCCTTTCACATGCAGATAGCGCTTGGCAAGGTCGTAGAGTGCAGCAACGCCCAAGCCGCACCAAATGGCAAACGCATAGAACGAGCCGGCGTAGGCATAGTCGCGTTCGCGCGGCTGCAGCGGCGTTTGGTTCAGATAGATGACAATGGCAAGGCCGGTCATGAAGAACAAGAAGAACACCACCCAGAATTGTCGGATGCCACGCTTGCCTTTGAACGCCTGCCAAAGCAATCCGATGACGCCGAGCAGCAACGGCAAGCAATAGAACACGTTGTGTCCCTTGTTATTTTTCAGCTCATCGGGCATTTTGCTTTGGTCGCCCAACCGCAAGTTGTCGATGAAGGAAATGCCCGTAATCCAGTTGCCATGCTCCAGTTCGCCATTGCCTTGAATGTCGTTCTGTCGGCCCGCGAAGTTCCACATGAAATAGCGCCAATACATGAAATTGCATTGGTAAGTGAGGAAGAAACGCAAGTTCTCTAATTGGGTGGGCATCTTCACGTTCACCGTTTCGCCGCATCGATCATAGCTCACATTGTGCCCATCGACACCGCCCATCCAATCTTCATAGGCTTGAACGTGGTCGGGATCGTTGTCATACATGCGCGGGAAGAGCATGTTCTGCGCATATTTGTAGCTGTTTTTGTGGCTCACGACAAAGTAGGAATCCTTTTCATTGGCGCTGGCCTTTTCTTTCCGTCCATAGATGGGCGCGCCCTCATTCATATCGGGAAGGCAGCGGTCGCCATTCACTTTTAAAGCCACTTGCGAAGTGTAGGCTTGTCCATAGAGCAGCGGGCGGTCGCCATATTGGTCGCGGCTCAGATAGCTGCCCAAGGTAAAAATGTCCTCGGGCGAGTTCTGATCCATCGGCGGATTGGCCGTGGAGCGAATCACGATGACGGCATACGATGAATAACCTATCATGATCATGAGCAGGCAGAGCAACGAGGTGTTCTTGATGCGTGCGGTGACCAAGTTCACCTTTTTGCCATCCACCACATGCTGATAGTTGAGCACAAACCACAGTGCGGCCAACACTACAATGCCAATGCAAACGGCTGACCAGCCATAGCCATAGAACGGAATGCCCAGCATGCCCACAGCGGCCACAAACGAGATGTTGCTGCGCCGGTTGCTCTTGTTGGTATAGCTTTCGTAGATGGCCCACAGCACGATGCCCACCAACAGGATGATGTAGATGATTTCGCCCGTGTTGAAGGGGCAGCCCAGCGTGTTGACGAAGAACAACTCAAACCATCCGCCCACGGTGATGATGCCCGGCACGATGCCATAGAGCACGCCGGCCACAATAACGAAAGAAACTGCCAGAGCGATGAGTGAGCCTTTGAGTTCGATGTTGGGGAATTTGCGATAGCAGAACACCAGCACGATGGCCGGAATGCAAAGCAGGTTCAACAGGTGCACGCCGATGCTCAAGCCCGTCATATAGGTGATGAGGATGAGCCAGCGGTCGCTGTGAGGTTCGTCGGCATGGTCTTCCCATTTCAGAATGAGCCAGAACACAATCGCGGTGAACGCCGATGAATAGGCATACACCTCGCCTTCGACAGCCGAGAACCAAAAGGTGTCGCTGAAGGTGTAGATCAACGCGCCCACTAAGCCCGATGCTTCAATGATGATCCATTTTGCGAGGGTCAGTTGGCTCCAATCTTTCAAGATGAGTTTGCGCGTCAAGTGAGTGATGCTCCAAAAGAGGAACATGATGGTGGTGGCGCTCAGCAGCGCGCTCATCGTGTTGACCATGCGTGCCACATCCGACGGATTGCTCACAAATTGCGAAAAGAGATTGGCCGTGAGCATGAAGAAAGGTGCCCCGGGAGGGTGGCCTATTTCGAGTTTATAACCTGTGGTGATGAATTCCGGACAGTCCCAAAAGCTGGCTGTCGGCTCAATGGTCGAACAATACACGATGGCGGCAATCAAGAATGCGAGCCAACCCAGCGCATTGTCCACTAATCTGTAGTGTCTCATTTATTTTAATTAAAATATTTCCGTTTCTGAAACTATGGCTGCAAAGGTAATACATTTCAAGAAGAATGGTTCATCTGCGCCACAGAAATTTGTTGCAGACGATGGTGGCAACAATATTTCCGCCTTTTTATCGTCACCGCGCGGCGCGGAAACAATATTTTTGCCATTTTATCGTCGCCGTGCGGCGCGGGAACAATATTTTTGTGTTTTATCGTCGCCGTGCGGCGCGGGAACGATATTTTTGCCGTTTTATCGTCACCGTGCAGCGCGGGAACAATATTTTTGCCTTTTTATCGTCACCGCGCAGCGCGGGAACGATATTCTTGCCATTTTATCGTCACCGTGCGGCGCGGGAACGATATTTTTGCTGTTTTATCGTCACCGTGCGGCGCGGGAACGATATTTTTGCATTTCAGTGCTTGCAGTGCTCCTGCAAATACATTCCCGAACGGTTTTGACGCTTGCAGGCCAACTGCGAGCGTTCAGAAATGTGGCGAGAACCGCGCGGGGATGGCGGCGGGCCTCATGCAGAGGGGAAAATGAAAAGCAGCCATCCGAAATAGAATGACTGCTTTTTGTTTTGAGGTACCTAGCAGAGTCGAACTGCTCTACACGGTTTTGCAGACCGTTACCTAACCGATCGGCCAAGGTACCATTGTTTTTTTGTGGTTGCAAAGATAGGGCAAATAATCAATCTGACCAAATATATTGCTTATTTTTTTGATTTCTTCTTGCATTTCTCATACAATCCGCAGCCGGCACAATGATAATCTTTGCAGGCTAAATTCTGCTTGATGCTTTTGTAAATGCGCCATGCCGCATAACCGATGGCGATGATGAGAATCAGGGCGACGATGCCATATTGGATGTCCATGTTGCTATTTTTTTTCTGTCAAGATGTTGAAAAGTCACGACGTTTTCAGCAAAAATGCTGATGATAGTCGCCTTTTTCCGAGTGCAATATTCGCTATTTTTGGTGGAATGAGCAAATAAAAGTATGAAAATGATTTGCACTTTCAAAATAATTCCCTATCTTTGCTCCTGTATTTTTCATGGTATTAGATTATTAAGGTTAAAAAGTGAGATTGGTTGTCGCGAGATAACCAATCTTTTTTCATGCCCTCATCGCAAATAATCAGCAGGCTTTTGTTTTTAGCTCTTTTCTTTTTTATACCTTTGCAGCGCGAAAGTAGTGCTCCAGCTTTACCGCTGATACATTCGTGTATGAGAGGAAAGTCCGGGCAGCGCAGGACGCTCCACTTCCTAATATAGAAGCTATTGGTGACAGTAGGAAATGACAGAAGAAAATAACCGCTTTTCGATGCCGCCTCTTTTTGAAGGGGTTGCGTACGAGGAGTAAGGGTGAGAAGGTGGTGTAAGAGACCACCAGTCGATTGGTGACAATCGGGCTGTGTCATCTGGAGGCTGCAAGTTCATGTAAACCACAGTTTGAGGGCTGTCCGCTCGATGCGTTTCAATGCAACTGTGGAGGGTAGAATGCTCAAGCCTTGGGGTGACTCATGGCTTAGATAAATGGTAAAGCGCCATCTTTGGATGGTTACAGAACCCGGCTTATTAGGGCACTACTTTCGTTTTTCATTTTTGAAATGATTTCATGCGATAGGCCTTGCGATCGAGTTTCCCGTTGAAGGTGCGTTTGATGGCCGTCACTTCTTCGTATTGCATGGGCACTTGATAAGTTTCTAACCGTGTTTGCAGCCATTGTGCTAAGGCACGTTTATCCAATTTTGCACCAGGTTTGCACACAACCAGTAACTTCAGTGCTGTGTCGGTGATGGGATGGGGAGTGGCAATGCAGATGCAATCAGAGACGCCGGGATGGGCAAGTGCGGCAGCTTCTACATCAGTAGGCGCCACCTTGTAGCCACCAATATTGATGACTTCGCTGTGACGACCATCAATGAAAAGTCGGCCTTGGGCATCAATGTGTCCCAAGTCTTCGGTAAAGATTTGCCCGTCGTGCTTCACTTTCTGCGTGGCTTCTGCATCGCCGATATATTCAGTCATGAGCGTTGGCCCCGCACAGGCAATCGTGCCTTGAGGCGTTATGGAAAAAGACGCATGCTTCATCGCTCGCCCTACACAACCGGGCCAGCACTGATCTTCGTTGAAATTGTGGGTGGCGATGATGCCCGTTTCGGTAGAAGCATAGGTGTTATAAAGGCGTGTGGTGGGCAGCAGACGACACAGTTCTTCCATATCGCAAACTTGCATGGGTGCAGCACCCGTCTCTATAAAATCGAGTTTATGGCTTATTTGTTTGAGTTGCCGGTGCGCAAGATGAATGAGCATGCGCAAATGGGCCGGCACCATGAACGTAGCAAACTTGTCGGAAGGATAATCGAAAGCGTTGAAAAAAGCATTGAGATCATTCAAACCCTCGAGCAAATAGATGGTAGCGCCTTGCATGAAGGTGGGATAGAGTTTCGACAAGCTGCCCAAATGATTGATGGGGCCACAAATAATAAAGACGGTATCGGCCGTATAGCCTTGCGCCGTCATTAAGTTCTCCGCATTGGCCATGATAGCTTCGTGGCTGATGAGCACTCCTTTCGCCCGGCCTGTGGTGCCCGTGGTATAGAGCACATCTGCACTATTAGTGGGAAAACAAGTCTGTTCGAGCTGCTGTTGCAAGGCTTTTCGAGTGTCGTTACCGAGGCTGTTGCTCACGGGAACAGCTACAACGCCTGCACGATGCATGGCAAAATAGTCGATGAGAAAGTCGGGCGTTTGGCTGCTTTCAAAGAGTTGCGCCTTATTATCAAGTGCTGTGAAAGCGTCTGCACGCCGGTTAATTGCCTCGTTGAATGCCGCATAAGTAAGCTGTTCGTGGGGTGTTGCAATCGCTATTTTATCGGGATGTGTTGCAGCGTGGCGTGCAATCAGCCTTTCAATCGTAGTTATCATGTGTTTGATGTTTAATCTTGCGTGCGCCAATGGTCAATCATCTTGCGGGCAATGCTCAATTTATCGGGCACAGCGGGCAAATTCCCTTTACTGAACCATGCGCCGTGCGACAGTTCTTCCTTTTGTAAATGGATATTGCCTGCTACGTAATCGGCTTCAAATCCCACCATCAATCCGTTAGGATAAGGCCAAGGCTGGCTACCAAAATAGCGCAAATTGGTGATGGTTATGCCCGTTTCTTCGGCCACTTCACGGTGCACTGCCTCTTCGAGTGTTTCGCCAGTCTCAACGAAACCTGCCACCAAGCCATAGTAATCGCCCTTAAAGTTGCGTGCATGGACGAGCAAAGCCTCATTGCCTTTATGCACCAAAACGATGATGGCAGGACTTAGGGCGGGCCAAATCTCTCGGCCACATTGCGGGCAGCGCTTGCTGATGGGCGTATGCATGCGTAGCGGCGTGCCGCAAGTGCCACAATATTGCGTGTTGCTATCCCAATAAATCAGCTCGCGACATTTCCCGGCTTTGAGATAGTGCTCGCGCGGAAGCAGATGGAAACTTTTTCGCAAGTCAATCCATTCGAATGCAGTATCATTGATGACAGGTGCGTTGAGAGCAAACGTTTTGATGGGTGTACCGTCATCCATCGTCCCAACTTCCATGACAGACGAAGATTTACTAAGCCCAACCGGAGCCTCTTCACCAGCAGGGACGGCAAATTTCTCGCCTTGTTTGGCCAATAATAGCTTATCCTTATAGAATATAAACCAAAGGGGTTGCATTATTTAATGTCTTTAAGGTTGATGGCCTGCCCAAATAGAGCGAGACTGTCGCACTGTGCTGCAGGCTTAGTCCATGCTTCAGGAATAAATTTCCAATTATGGTTGGCTTGTGGATGAACCGTGCCCAACTTTTCGATTTCTTTCATCAGATAGTAGCGTTGATCGCGCGGACTCCGATAAACGATGCGCGTTTTGAGACTGTCTTTGGCTATCCCCGCTCCCTTGGTGAGCAGTTCGCCACCACCATTTCCACGATAACTGTTGATGGCTACGTTATACCAAGCGTGCTCATCAAAAGGTTGTCCGTTACTCATACGCAGAATTTTTACCTTCTCACCATTTGGCTTTGTCACATCAACCACGTAATCAATGCCCGTTGCAGCATCAAAATTGAAGGTGAAATTCTTGAAACCTAAACGTTGTGCATCGCCCCGTGTGTTGGCTAAGAGCAACAAGTGGTCGGTGGGCGATTGCATGGTGTTGACCCATTGGTCGTAGCTCATCTCGAGATGCTTACGAATTTCTTCGCCCGTGAGCCGCATCACATAGAGTTGATTCTCATACTTATAGAGTTTGAACATATCGCCTACGCAAACAGGGCCGGCCTTGATGGTTGCATCGAATTGCAAAGGTGCGTTGAAAGCGATGTCGGCGTGGGTGATTTGCAGCATGAGATTGGCGATGAAATCGTTGAAGGCCGACGAGCCAAAGTAACTGTCGCGCGTGGTAATGGTATTGGTGAAGGTGCCGATGTTGCGACTGACGAATTGTGCCACCTGTTCAAAATGCGGTGTGAAATGAGTCATATAGGCTTTGTCAATAGGCAAATCGCTCACATCAACGAGTGTCCCTGTAATGGTTTTGTGGGTCACACGTCCCTTTTCAAGCGTCAGTTGAACGTTGGCTTGTGCCACGGTTAATGCATTATTTGCCGGATTGATGCACAACACCTTCTTCCCAACTTTGTTGATAAGTGTTTGGTTGTAGCGGGTATGGTCGTGGCCAAACATGACAATATCAAAGCCGGGTACCTCACGCGCCACTCTTAAACTGGCATCTTCTTGATAATCCTTTGTCGTAATTCCGCCTTCGCGACCGCTATGAAAAAGACCGATGACCACATCGGGATGCTCTTTTGCTTGCACAATCTTCATCCATTTTCGTGCCGAAGTCACCATGTCGTCGAAATGCAACCCTGCCCAAATATCTTCTGTGAGCCAGTTGGGGATGGCGGGAGTGAGCATGCCTATGATTGCGATTTTCACACCGTCACGGTGTAGTATGGTGTAAGGTGAGGTGTAAGGACGCCCTGTTTTCTTGTTAATGACATTACAAGCCAACACGGGACATTTTACCTCTTTCATCCATTTGTCATACACTTCGTGCCCTGGTTCGATGTCATGGTTGCCAATGGTTTCGGCATCATAACGCATATAGTTGATAACTTCGGCAGCAATGTTAGGCTCTTTCGTTTCCACAAAGTTGTAGTAATAGCTTGTGGGTTGGCCTTGCAAAATATCGCCATTGTCGAGCAAGATGACATTCTTCCCCATCTGTTGGCGCAACTGATTTACGTAGAAACTGATGCGTGCCATCGAACCTTTTCGTGCAGCATGTTGTGCAAAAACATCGTCAATGGTTGGGGTTGCATCGTGCAAACGCGTTACTTCGTAGGGAAAGAAACTGCCATGCACATCGCTGGTCTCAAGAATACTGAGATTGATGACTTTCTTTTGTGCTGCTGCAGGTAGGGCAATGCAGACAGAGAGGAATAGGATTGTGAGTTGTTTCATTGTGATGAGTGAATAAAATGGATGAGTTCGTTGTATAATATCTTCTGAATTGTGATATAATTTGCAGTGTTTTATGTTGAAATATCGCAAGATTACAATAAGATTAGAAAAGGGTGCATCTCGCTTTGTGATACACCCTTTTCATATTTTAATCTTTTATAGAGCCTCGTCTTCGGGTGGTTGAGGAGCAACTCGCTTGAACTTTGTGAGATGCTTTTTGTTTTTCAACCAGGCCGCCTTACGCGCTTCGTAATCTTGCCGTTGACGTTCTAAAAAGTTATCAGCCATGCTGCCACCCTTATTTAAAACGGCTATAAATCACAGTGATGCGCAGCGGCGTAGTGCCACCGACTAATTTCGTGCTACGAATGTTAAGATCATTGTAGACACCCGTAATCAGCAAGTTGTTGTAACCATTTTCTTGCACTTGCATTGTGGTAGTCGTTACGGGAATGATGACCACCTTATTCCAATGGGGTGATGTGCTGCCTTTTTGGCGTTTGGTATACATGCTACGCACCAAAGAACCAATGTTGCTGAAAGTGTAGCCGTTGTTGCTTAGAGTGGTTGTGAATGAATTCTTATAATCGGTTACTTGATGATGGTCGAAAAAGCTTTGCAAGCTGTCGCGTTCAACCATCAATACTTGTTGAGGAGCCTGCAGTGCATAGCCACTTGGCGATGTGTTATTGATGCGTTGCAGTGTAATCTTCGCAGCATTAATACTGTCGTTTTCGTGGCCTAACATAATATTATCGACAGGCAGCGTGAGTTCTGTCAGAATTCCGGCAGGCGTTTTCAAATAAGTGCCGGTGTTATCATTTAACAATGTGGTGAGCGTAGCCGGCTGATTGATGATTTGCGTCACTTGCTTCACCTCTTGTGTACCACCGAATGTCGCGACACCTGTACGAACTTTTCCATTCGCATTGTAGCGATAATACACTTGAAGCATGGCGTTATAAATCTTTGCTACAGCGCCGGTGCCATTTGTAATTTTGAAATAAAACCCGGGAACCACATGATTGATGAAATAGTAAGTGTTTCTGAAATATGCCGGGTGTTGATAATATTGCTGCATCAGATAGGTGCCATAATTATTATAGGTGTTCCCGTTTGCATCCTGATAAGGTTGATTAAGTTGCAGCCGAATGCTGGGTGAGTAATCTTTCTTTGCCCGCTCTGCAGCAGATACCGACTGATCCAGCAATGTGAATGTTTTTGTTGCCATGGGCACAGACGTGGTGACTAAACCTGCCGTTACGGGATTAAAGGCGGTGGTATAAGTCTGATTTTGATTGAGCGGCTGGCTCATTTCAAACATACTCACACGCAATGGTGCCAAGCTGTCGCCTACGCCATTTTCATAAAACAGACGCAATTCACACGAGTCTGCAACAATCGTTCCGCCAACTTTCGATGCAATCTTATCGATTGTGGGCAACGAAAAGTTTTCTAAGGTTGCAAACTGGGTCATGAAGTTGGCCGTGATGGGCGCATTGGTTTCGGGGTCGGTGAACTGTCCTAAGTAGCCATTGGCGTTGCGAGCAATCGAAGGACCAGCTGCCACAGACTGTGAATGAACGACAAACGAGTCGGTACTGACGCTGAGAATGTCGCTTCCATCGGTAATGTCAAGGCCCATGTTGCCTGTATTGTCGTCGCAAGCTATAAAAGCCATGGCAACGCACAGCCCCGTTACAATATTTCTAAATTTCATTTGTGGATCTTGTTTATTCTTCAGTGGTGGGATAAATTTTCTCATAGAATGCGGCGTAGGCATCCATAAAATCGTCGCCGGGGAAGTTGAGCAAAGGAACTTTTTTATTGGAAGCATGCGCTAATAGCTCGGGAGCAACGCCCCTATTCGCTTCAATGACGCCATCACTATAGTCAATAGCCAATTTGCCTAATTCCAAATAATCAAATTTGTCGTTGTAGCCTTTCATGAATTTGCTTTTCGCCTCCTTGTAAACAACACTCGATTTAAATTTCTTTCCGAAATCGCTCTTGGGTTGTTCGCTGAAGAGCGAGGTTACCACTTTTGCATGTGCAAAGGTGGGTTCCTCACGATAGGCTGTTTTAAGATAGAACGGAATGACGGCGCTCATCCATCCTTGACAATGAATAATATCCGGCGTCCAACGCAATTTCTTCACCGTCTCGAGCACGCCGCGTGCAAAGAAAATTGCACGCTCGCCATTGTCTTCATATTCGTCTCCGTGCTCGTCTACAGTCATTTGGCGGTGGGTGAAATAATCATCATTATCAATGAAATAAACTTGTATGCGCGATTGCGGAATCGATGCCACCTTAATAATCAGCGTATGATCGGTGTCGTCGATGATGAGATTCATGCCTGAAAGGCGAATGACCTCGTGCAACTGTCCGCGGCGCTCATTGATGTTGCCCCATTTCGGCATAAAAGTTCTGATTTCCAAACCAGCTTCTTGTGCTTTTTGTGGCAGGTTGAGCCCCATGGTCGACAGCAAAGTCTCGGGCACATACGGTGTAATCTCTTGATTGATAAATAATACTTTTTTTGCCATTACTTTCAAATTTGAATGCCGCAAAGGTACGAAAAAAAAGTGTAAAGCAGCCTAAAAAGGGCTATCTTTCAAGTTTTTAAACCCTATTTAGCAGCTTTATTTGAGCTGTTCGGCAAACCAGTTGGCAATTTGGCGCAAGAGATGCGTGCGTGTGTTGCCGCCGTAAATGCTATGGTTGCGGTTGGTGTAGAGGTTTTCCTTGAAGTCCTTGTCGGCCTGCACTAACGCCTCGGCATATTCAGCTGCGTTTTGGAAATGCACATTGTCGTCGGCTAATCCGTGGCAGAGCAACAAAGCGCCGTGAAGTTTGTCGGCGCGCGTGATGGGATTAGTGGCATAGCCCGACGGATTTTCCTGCGGCGTACGCATGTAACGTTCGGTGTAGATGGTGTCGTAGAAGCGCCAGTTGGTGGGAGCGGCCACGGCTACACCGGCTTTAAACACACCGCGGCCTTCGCTCATGCTCATCAGCGTGTTGAAACCGCCGAAGCTCCAGCCCCAAATGCCGATGCGACCAGCATCCACATAGGACTGCTTGGCCAACCACAGCACAGTTTCCACTTGGTCGCGCGACTCTAATTGCCCCAAGTTCAGATAGGTAGCTTTTTCGAAAGCTGCACCGCGCCCGCCCGTTCCGCGACCGTCGACGCACACGACAATGAACCCCTGCTGTGCCAAGTAGGCATCGTAGAGGCCGCCGTTGCCCATCGAACCGGCCGACCACGCATTGATGACTTGCTGGCTGCCCGGACCGCTATATTGAAACAGAATGACAGGATATTTCTTGCCGGGATTGAAGTTGGCGGGCTTCATCATCCAGCCGTCCAATTTCACTTGCTCCGACGTGGTGAACGAGAACGCTTCGCGCTGGGGCAACTGATAGGGCGCGAGCTTTTCGCGCAGCGCCGCATTGTCCTCGAGGGTAGAGAGCAGATTGCCATTGCGGTCGCGCACGGTGAAGACGTAGGGCGTGTGATAATCGCTCCACGTGTTGACGAAATATTGGAAATCGCCCGAGAAAACGGCGGTGTTCCACCCTTCGGTCTGCGTGAGCCGCGTTGTTTTTCCGTTCTTGTGGCTCACGAAAATCTGCCGGTCGTGGGGGCTTAAGGCTGCCGCCTGATAATAGATGTTGCCCGTAGTTTCGTCGTAACCATAGACCTTGGTGATGTCGTAGTTGCCGTCGGCCACCTTGCGCACGAGGCTGCCGTTCATGTTGTAGAGATAAAGGTGCATGTAGCCGTCGCGGTCGCTGGGCAGCAGCAACGTCGATTGTCCCACCTGCATTTCTTCCATCACCTCTTCCTTGACATATTTTTCGCTCTTCTCGCGGATGATGAGCTGCGCCAGCGAGGTGCGCGGATTGGCCGCATAGAAATTGAGTTCGTTTTGATGGCGATTCATGGTGAGCACCAACACCTTCGACGGGTCGGCCAGCGTTTTGATGCGCGGAATGTAGCCATCGGCTTGCAGCGGCACGTTGATTTGAAGCGTTTTGTGGGACTGAATGTCGTAGCTCCACACCGACACTTTCGCGTTCTCCTCGCCCGCTTTGGGATATTTATAGGTGTAAAAATGCGGATAAACGGCGTTCTCGCCCAGCGCGGGATGACTGCCCATGAACATCTGCAGCGCATATTCCTTCACGTTGCGCTCGTCGTATTTCACCCAGCACAGCATGGTGCCGTCGGCCGTGAAGCAAAGCGACTTGTTGGTCGAGAATTCCTCTTCGTTCACCCAGTCGGGGATGCCGTTGATGATGGCATTCTCGCGGCCGTCGGTGGTGACTTGGCTCTCGGCGTTGTCGTAGAGCAGTTTCACGAGAAAGATGTTGCCGCCGCGCACAAAGGCCACCTGATTGCCGTCGGGCGACCATGTGGGCACCTGCTGCGGTCCGCCTGTGGAGAGGCGCTCGAGCTTGTTGCTTTGGATGTTGAAAAGATAATATTCGGCGGTGAATGAACGGCGGTAGCGGCGTTGCGTCTGCGTCTGAATGAGCAGCCGCCGGCCGTCGGGCGAAGGAATGTAGCCGTCGATTTGCGCAATTTGCTCGCCCTGCGTGTGCCCCACGTCGATGAGCGTGCGCGTTGGCTTGCCCGTTTTAAACGCATATTCCACGATGCGCTTGCCGTCGCTCGAGATGCTGGCATAGCGGTCGGTGCCTTGCATGGGGCGCATGCCCGCGATGATTTTGGGGGTGAATGTCTGTCCGGTCACGTCGTTGAGCGTGAGTTTTTGGGCGGCTTGCAGCGGCGCTGCCGAAACGATCGCCGCCAAGCATAGCGCATAGAACTTCTTCATATTTAATAATGTAATAAGATGGTTGATGTGGAGCAAAGTTAATAAAAACTCGCGAAACGCCGACGCGCCACGGCCTTTTTTGTCGTCAGTATCGAAATTCCGTATGGAGATTTAAGCCATCGCCCCTCGGAGGCGCAGAAAAAACTCGTTGTTTTTTGACGCGTGACCCTCGGGCGCAGAAAAAACTCGTTGTTTTTTGACGCTTGACCCTCGGGCGCAGAAAAAATCCATTATTTTTGTACATGCAACCCTGCGGCGCAGAAAAAAGTCATTATTTTTGTACATGCAACCCTGCGGCGCAGAAAAAATCCATTTTTTTTTTGTACATGCAACCCTGCGGCGCAGAAAACGGTCGCCGTTTTTTGACGCGCGACCTCGGGCGTCAAGAATTCCACATAGAAATCTTGATAATCGACCTCGAGCGTCAAAAATTCCACATGGAATTCTTGCCAATCGGCCTCGAGCGTCAAAAATTCCACATGGAATTCTTGTCAATCGGCCTCGGGCGTCAAAAATTCCACATAGAATTCTTACCAATCGGCCTCGGGGGGAGGGGAGTCATGCCTTGTGTCGGCCTCGTTCTGAAGGTGTTGCTGGCGAAAGGCCGAGGGCGTTTGCCTCGTAGCGGTTTTAAAGGCGGTGCTGAAATAGCGCGCCGAGGCAAATCCCGTTTCAAAAGCGATGTCGGACACGGGCTTGTCGGTTTCTTTGAGCAACGCCGAAGCCACATGGATGCGATAGCGGTTGATGAACTCGCTGACGCCCAAGCCTGTCAGCTGCTTCATTTTGTTGTAGAGCGATGCGCGGCTCATGGCCAAGGCATCGGCCACCTGTGCCGTGTCGAAAGCCGCGTCGGCATAGCCTGCCTTGACCGCCGACTGGAGTTTGCGCATAAACTGCTCGTCGGCATTGCTGATGGTGGTTTGGCGGGGCGACGGCGGCAATGGGTCGTGCTGATATTTCTGCCGAAAGAGTTCGCGGCGGCGCAGTTGTGTTTCAATCACCGACACGAGCAACTCTACGTCAAACGGTTTGGCGATGTAGGCATCGGCGCCGAGCTTGTAGCCAATCTTCTGGCTCTCGGCATCGCTCTTCGCCGTGAGCAACACCACGGGAATGTGGCTGATTTCGATATCCTCTTTGATGGTTTGGCAAAGCTGATAGCCGTCCATCACGGGCATCATCACGTCGCTCACCACGAGGTCGGGCTGTTGTTGCCGCAACACGTGCAGTGCCGCTTCTCCATCGCGGGCGCGGAACACGCGGCGGAACTGGGGCTGCAAGGCGGTTTGCAGAAAGTCTAAGAACTCGGTGTTATCGTCGACCACCAACACCGAGAACGCCGACAAATCGAGCATGTGGGTGGCACCGCTGCTTGCGGGTTCGGCAGCATTTGGGGTTTGCGCGTTGGGCACTTCGGTCGTCGTAGCCTGCCGATAGGGCAGCGTGAAAAACATGATTGTGCCGCCGCCGGGATTGTCTTCGGCGGCAATCTTGCCCCCGTGTTGCTCAACAATCTCGCGGCAATAGGCTAAGCCGATGCCACTGCCCAACTTGCGAATGCGCCCCTGATAGAACCGCGTGAAGAGCCGCTCGCGGTCGAGATGAGCCAAGCCCACGCCGTGGTCTTCAACCTGCACACGCAACCAACCCGCGTTGAGCGATGTGCACAGGCGCACGTCGGTGTCCTCGCGGCTGAATTTGAGTGCATTCATCAGTAAATTCGACACCACAACACGGATTTTCGCCCGATCCATTTCCAGCGGACGCAGCGTGCGATCCAAATCCATCACTAAGCGCACGCGCTTCTCGGCAAACTCCTGCACAAAGTCGTCTACCACCTCTTCCAACAAATGGTTGATGTCGGCAAAGGTGAGCGTGAGCGCATTGGGCAGTGAGGTGGTTTTGTCATACTCCAGCACCCAGTTGATGATGTTTTTCATGTAGCCCGCCTGCCGAAACACACGTTCGAGCTGTTGCCGTTGTGAGGGGGTGAAGGTCACATCGCTGCCCATGAGCAAGCGTTTGAGTGGCGCATAGATCAGCGTCAGCGGTGTGCGCAACTCGTGGCTGATGTTGGTGAGAAACTCAATCTTATCCTCGTGAAGTGCCTGCTGATGGAGTGCCATCTTCCATTTCATGCGCTGCCGGTTGCGCCGAATAATCACGCCCATCGTCAATGCGCCTATGGCTGCCAGGAGTGCCAACACGAGGATGAAAAACCACGGCCGACGATACCATGGCGGCAGCACGCGAAAGGCGACGAGCGGCTTCTCGGCCGTCCAGTTGCCGCTCTTGGTCATGCAGGCCACACTCACGGTGTAGTCGCCCGGTGCTAACGACGGAATGCCGAATCCCGCGCGATAGGACTCGGTAACGGAATTGAGCTGCTCGCCCTGCAATCGGTAGCGGAACAGCACGTGGCGGAAAACATCGTTCTCGTTGACAGTGACGTGGATGTGCAGCGAATTGAAATGTTGTGAAATCTCGCGCGGAAAGGTTTCGGCCGTGTAGCGCCGCCCGTTGTATTCAACGGCTTGCAGATAAAGGGTCATTGGGTCGTGGGTGTCGGCCGAAATGCGCTTGTCGATTTTTACCAAGCCGTTGATGCCGCCCATGTAGAGATAGGGCGAGGAGGGTAGCGCCACGGTGTGTGTGAGAATGTCATTGGGCAGAAAACCGTCGGCATCGTCCCAAATCATGCAGCGGTGGTTGCGCGTGTCGTAGGAAAACAGCATGTTTGAGGCGTTAATCCACAGGCGGTTGCGGCTGTCAAACTGCATAGCCGAAATGCGACTGAAGAGATTTCCGGCCACTTTGTGAATTTTCTGCGGGTGCGATAGCGAACCCGTGTAGAGCCCGCCCGAGGTAGCTATCCATAGCTGGTCGGCGCCCGACTTGCGGCATACGGCTGTGATTTGCAAATCGCTCCGCAAAGCCACCAACAAGCGGATGTTGCCCTGCACGTCAAGGCGATAGAGAAAGTTGTCCTTGGCCAATAGCGTAATCCCGTCGGCGAGCATCATTTGTAGCGACATCCGAGGCATTGTGCCGCGGGCGAAATGCAACTTTGTGAAGTGGTGATGGGCAGTTTCGTAGAAATAAACGTTGCGTGCCAAAATCAGAATGGTCTGTGGAGAAATGCGATAGGCTGTGGGCACAAAGCCCGATCGGCATTCTTCGTCGTTCACACGCGCATCAACAATAGGGAATGGGCTATAGGTGCGGCGCTGTGTGTGATAAACCGCCAGCCCGTGACCGTAGCGCGAAACGAGCAAATCGGTGGGCGAAAGGTTGGTGATGGAGACAATTTTATCGTTATAGGTGTTCAGATGGTGGGTGAAAACGCCTGTAGAAGGGTTAAATTCGTTGAGGCCTCCGCCATCGGTGCCCACCCAAAGCCGGCCGTTGGCATCGCCGAAAAGGCTAATCACCACGCGGTCGCTCAGGCCGTTGGTGCTGCCCAAGGTGGCATCGGTATAGGTGCGGATGTGGGTTTCCTTGAAGGCAAACAGCCCGTCGCGCACCGTACCTGCCCACAGGTTGCCGTAGGTATCTTCGTAGAGCGTTTTGATGGAGTTGACAGGCAGCGAATGGGCATTGCCGGGAATATGGCGAATGGTTGTAAAGGTGTTCCTTCGCGGGTCGATCACCGAGATACCACCGCCATCGGTACCCACCCACAGTCGGCCACGGTGTTGCTGAATGGTGAGCACAATGTTGTTGGCCAGTGCGCTGTTGCCGGTGTCGTAATGGGCGAGTAACCGCCCCCACCGGTTATAGCGAAGCAAGCCCTGGTCGTAGAGCGAGCACCACAATTCGCGCCGATTGCAGTCCCAGAACATGGCGCTGAGCACCATCTCGCCTTTGACGATGAGCGGATGCAGTCGGCTGTCGTGTAGCGAATAGGTGTAGATGCCGTTGCTCTCGGTGCCCACGAGTAGGGTGTTATGATCAATTTGCTGCAAAAATGTGATGAGATAGTCGCCTTTAGGAAGCCCTTGCTTCAGAAATGGCAGGCGTGTGAGCGTATGTGTGGCGTAGTTCCAGCGATAGAGCGCTGAATAGCCGCCAAAGAACAGGCCTCCGTTCACTTCGCCCACCGCGCAGATAGGACGGCTGATTTTTTCCGAGAAGACATCGTCCGCTGCGTTATAACAGTAGAGTCCGCGGTTAGTGAGCGCCCAAAGCAGGTGGTCGCGCCCTTCGTATAACCCCATGACGGCACCAACTTGCGATGAAGGCTGTTCTACTGACGGATAGAAATATCTTTTGATATTGCCGCGATCCACCGCATTTAGACCGAGTGCTGTGCCCACCCACAACCGACCGCGATGGTCGCGCAGAATGGTGTTGACGGTGGCATGTGAGAGACCATGCTCAATCGAAAGACGCTTGAAATAGTAGTCGTCCGTTGCAGCTTGTATCGTCAACAGCCCGTAAAAGCAGCTGCACAGAACAACGAAAAGCGTTTGTAGTTTCATCAAAGTGTGTGAAAACATGATTCGAAATGGCTGCGAATTGACATAACTCCTGCAACTTCTGAAACAGTTAGCTGCAAAATCTCTATCGATTTTAGGCTCTGATTAAGTGTGGAAGCTCATTTTCCATCGGTTTCTATGTGGATGTATCTAAATATAGTAACTGCTTTCAAGCGTGAATTTACTGGGAAAATATGTTTTCCTCAATAACCGTGCGAAGGCCTTTAATCTTTTCGCCTTGTGTGCGTTGCACCACTTGTTTTGCTTTCGTGCGAGCCACAGCAACATAAGTGTAGCGGTCGCGCACATCAATGCGGCCAATCTCATCGCCTTTCAGCCCACCTTTTTTGCAAAGGAACCCCACAATGTCGGTCTTGCTGAGTTTGTCGCGACGACCTTTGCCAATGTAAAGCGTTTGGAAGCGCGGCTGTGTGGGTTCAGATAGCACTTGGGGCAGCACAAAATCGGCCACATCGGCATCCACATAAGCAGGAATTTGCTCTTGCCCGTGAAGAATGAAAAAGGCTTTTCCATGCTTATCCCAGCGTGCCGTGCGCCCCACGCGATGCACATAACCGTCTTCTGTCTCGGGCAAATGATAGTGCACGATGTTGGCAATATTGGGAATATCCAAGCCGCGTGCCGCTAAATCGGTGCTCACCAGGATAGAGGCACTGCCATTAGAGAAGCGATAGAGGGCGTCTTCGCGCTGGCGTTGCTCCATGCCGCCATGGAAATGACTCACCACAAAGCCCTGTTCGCGCAGATAAGTGGCCACACGTTCGACGGCATCGCGATAGTTGAGAAACACAATGGTGCTTGCACCCTGAAACGATAACAGCAGTTGGCGCAACGTGGGCAGCTTGTCTTTTTCCTCACTTTGTACGCGATAGATGGTCACACGCTGCGACACTTGTTCATCTTCGGGCAAGAAATTCAGCACTTTGAAGAAGTGGGTCACGAGCGTTTGACTGCCCAATTCCTCGGCAGGTGTGGCCGATAACAGCACAGAGCGAATGGCTTTGGGCAGCAATCCTATGAGCTGTTGCATCTCGTCGTGGAAACCCATCTCCAAACATTTGTCAAACTCGTCGATGAAGAGGTAGCGAATGGTGTGCGTGTTGATATTGCCTTTCTGCAAGTGGTCGTTCAAACGGCCTGGTGTGGCAAAAACAATTTGTGGTTGCACCTCACGCAACTTGCGGTGTTCGTCCATCGTTGCGCGCCCTCCATAGCAGGCCATACCTCGCAATCCGCAGCCCATGTCTTTGAGCACTGTGGCCGATTGCAGTGCCAGTTCGCGTCCGGGCACCACCACCACCGCCTGCACTTGGCTGCTTTGTGCATCCAACAGTTGGGTGAGCGGCAAGAGATAAGCCAGCGTCTTGCCCGACCCTGTAGGCGAGAGCACCATCAGGTTGTCTGTGTGTTGCAACAGCTCATCGCACACTGCCGTTTGCATGGCGTTGAGCGTGAGATGCAGTTTTTGGGTAAGTGCTTCAATCGTCATAACAGTTTCTCCATTTCAATGAATTCTTTCTCCATGTTGAGGTTCATGTAAATCGTGTAGAGCGGCAGTGCCCATTGTTTCTTTTGATCGGGTTTGAGCTGGCGATAGCGCTCCAAATAGGGCCGTGCCTCACGATAGAGCTCAAGGATTTGGGCACGTTGCTTGGCGTTATATTTCTGCGATTTGTCCAAAATGATAGTTTGATTGAATATGGCTAAGCCTGCATAGAGCTGTGCATCGGCTAACGTGTCGTTTTCGGCGATGAGCTTTTTGCTGAGTTGCAGGCATTCCTGATAGCGTCCCATGTTGAGCAGCAACGAACTTTTCGTGAGGCGATAGCGCACGTTGTTAGGCATTGTTTGCAGTGCCCGATTACAATAATCCAGTGCCGTTGCATCATCACCCAGGGTGTGATAGTACTCCACCAAGTGCGAAAAATAAAAAGGATTGTGGGGGTAGGATTGGAAACCTTTGCACAGAATTTGCAGATAGCGTGTGGTATCGCGTTGTTGCCAATAAGTCTCAGTTAAATATTGCAGCAAGTTGTCCGCATGCGTTTGGTCTTTTTCTGCCAAAGTTGCATAGCGAAGCGTGGCTGCTGCGTCGCGCATTTTATATCCACAATAGACCGACCAATAGGCAGCGACGGGCAGGTTGGAATCCTTTTCGGCATAATGATAGCCTTTAAAGAGTGGCTTCTCGGCACAACTGATGTAACTGTTGAGCAGGGTGTAGGCCTGTTGATAGTCTTTGTTGCGTGCGAAAAAGAGTCCTCCATTGAACAGGTTGGGACGATATTGATTGAGGATGGCAGCACTCTGTTCGCGATATTTCATTTTAATTTTTCCTTTGGCCGTGGGCACTTGCTCCACAGAATCAAGCCCTTCAAGCGTGTTAAACATGCGATGCGCCACTTGAAAGAAGGCGGCAGTGTCGATGTTTTGCTGCAAATAGAGCTTCTCGTTGAACTGTTCGTATTGTTTTTGCTGTGCATCGAAGAGCATTTTCCAGATTTTGTCGTTACCCCGATAAACAGGATCTTGCAGAAGTTCGCACAACAGACCTTCGGCTTTCTCTAAGTTTTTCCCACTCCGTATGTAGTCGCGTGCCAACGAAATGGTTTTCTTGTTGGCCTGCATACACAAAGGAATGCAGAGCAAGAAGCAAACAAGTAATTTTTTCATCAATGTAATCCTAAAACTTTATTCACCTCAGCCAACACGCGTTCCCATTCCACTAAGGCTTGTTTTTCGTCGAGATGCGATACTTTGAGCAGCCATTGGCGTGCGTGTTGGTAGTAGCCTTTGATGGTGGCTGCGTCTTTTTTACGTAGACGTTTGCGTTGGTTGTTTAAACTGTCGGTGAGTTCTTGTGCCCATGAGGCATAACAAATGCCAATATCATAAATGGCTTGTACATAGGCCTTATCTCGTTTTTCGGCCTCTTTAAAATAATTGATTGCCTTTTCCCATTGCTTGGCCTTCATGGCTAATTCGCCATTGAGCATCCACACTTGCTTGTTGCGTGCGTGCTTTCTTAACTCGTCTGCAGCAAATCTATGCAACGCCATGCTGTCAGGATGAGCCGAATAATGGTCGATGAGCATTTTGAAGTAGACGGCATTGCTTGGGTCGATGTCGTGAAGGGCGGTTAAGGCAGAGACATAACGCAGTGTGTCGGCTTGTGAATGAAGACTATTCTTCATGCAATTAATCTTAATCTCGGCTGTGTTTTTGGCGTAGGCAGGATATTGAAGTGCGATGTCAGCATAGTGTTCGGCCTCGCGGAAGTTGTCTTTTCCATAAAAAAGCAAACTTGAATAATAGGCAGCAATGCCTTCGTGGTTATCTTTTTCATGAAACATGGGGCGGCTGAGACAATGCAGATAGAATAGAAATGTGGTGAGAGCCTGTGCGGAGTTGCCTCGGCGATATTCAAAAATGCCGGCATCAATGAGCGTAGGGAGCAGCGGAGATAATCGCGTGCTATTCTCTTGCGTATAGTCTAAATGCACACGACCTCTGCTGTCGGGCAACGCATCTAACGAGTCACAAGTGAGTGCCATTTGCAACAGTTCTTGCACTTGTTGGTAATATGCCGCCGAGTCGGTCCTATGTTCAGCAAGTGTTTGCAGACGCAGACCTATTTCTTTATGAAGCCTCTTGGCATCACGTTTTGGCGTTTGTGCATAGCCTTGTGATAGAAGTGCTGTGCTGCAAACCATTATAAAAAGGATGAGAAAACGTTTCATAAGAAGAAAAAATCGTGTGTTGATAAATTAAAAGTGTGGAGGATGTGTCAAAAAGTTGTTTCGACACATCCTCTACTCATCGTTGCCAAGTGTTTACTTGTTCAACGCTTCCATTTCTTTCGTGCGGCTGTCTGCAGCACCATAGAGGCTATAGTAAACGGCATAGAGCGGATAGCTCCAGTTGGCTTTCTCACGATTGGGGTCTAATGCGCGTGCCTTCTCTAAGAACCCTTCACTCTCTTTATAGAGGTTGGTTTGCTCGGTCTTGTTACCATTGATGGAACCGGCTTGTGCATTGAGGCAGAAACCTAAATAAGTGAGCACAATAGGATTCTTGTCATCTTTCGCAACAGACTTCTTAAAGCAATCAATAGCTTCTTTGGGCTTGTTCTCATTCATGAAGATTTGACCTTTCAGCGCCCATGCCAATGCGTTTGAAGGGTCGGCTGCCAGCTTGTCATTCAACAGTTTATTTTGTTCGGTTGCCATTTTCAAGCTGCCACACATGGTCACCAATGTCGAGAAGATTTGGTCGTTGTTGCTGTCCTTCTCATACAAAGTCTTGAGCTTATTCACATACTGAACGGAATCTTCGTGCGTCTTCAAACCCTGCTGCATGATATAAAGCTTCAAGTTTAAAGCATCTTTATAGGCGGCAGTGTCTTGCATAGCCACATCAACATACTTGTCGGCCAGTTGATAATCCTTGTTTTGGAAAGCATAAACGCCGGCAACACGTGCTACTTCACCTAAATAGGTGTCAGGTGTTTTGCTCTTGTCTACACCGTTAAACAGCGGATTGGTTGCGCTTTCTACATACATACCGAAATACTTCAGCGCGTCAGCCTGCTGATTGTTTTGCCCAGCTAATTGACCTGCATTGATGAGATTGGGACGCAAACCATATAGACGGTTGGCGTTGTTGCTCTCAAAGCGCGGCTTGATCTTTCCCTTTTCATTGGGCTTTTGGTCGAATTCGTTGCAACGAATAGCGTTGTCAAAAGCATCGTAGAGCGCTTGGTTGAAGCCTAAAGTGTCGTAGGCCGACTCCTTACCCTGACCAAATTGCTTTGCCATTTGGTTTGACGTCATAATGGCTTGCTCTTTGTTCACCTTGTCCAAAGCCAATTCAACGAGCTTATTATAGGCTTTTGCCTTTTCTGCATCGTTGGCTAATTGTCCTAAACTTGTTTTTACTAACTCGGCTGCTTCGTTGTAGGTCTTTGCTTTTAAAATAGCTTTCAACGCTTCGCTGTCAGCAGCAAATGCAGCGGATGTACCTAAGAGCATCAACGCTGCCATCATTAATTTTTTCATATTCAAATATTACTTTAAGTTTTACTGATCTTCATTTGTCTCATCTTCGTCGGTAAGTGACGCCTCATTCTCGAAGTCATCGGCATTGCGTTGCGTGTCTTTTCGAATTTCTTCAGCTTTATTGGCCCACTGTGTGCGGCTCTCTTCCTCAACCGTTGCTTCTAATTCAGAACTCATTACCTTGCAGACGCTGGCAATGACATCGTTCTTTTTGGTGAGGTTGATGAGGCGCACGCCTTGTGTAGCACGTCCCATGACGCGCACTTCGGCTAAAGCTAAACGAATGACTACACCACTCTTGTTGATGATCATGAGGTCGTTCTCATCGGTCACGTTCTTGATGCTCACCAAACGCCCTGTCTTGTCGGTCACAGCAAGTGTCTTCACGCCCTTTCCGCCGCGGTTGGTTACACGGTAGTCTTCAACCAAACTACGTTTACCGTAGCCCTGTTCGCTCACCACCATCACGGTCTCTGTGCTTGCATCGTTGACCGTTATCATGCCAATCACCTCGTCGTCACCGCCATCTAAGCGCATGCCACGCACACCTGTTGCCGTGCGTCCCATGGTGCGGATGGTGCTTTCGTTGAAGCGAACGGCACGCCCATTGCGGTTGGCCATAATCAACTCGTTCTCACCATTGGTCAGACGGACATCCACCACCTCGTCGCCTTCGACAATGTTGATTGCAATCACGCCATTGGCGCGCGGCCGACTGTAGGCCTCTAACGATGTTTTCTTCACCGTTCCATTCTTGGTAGCGAAGATAACATAGTGTGAGTTGTTGAATTGTTCGTCGTTGAGCCCCTTTAAACGCAAAATCGCATTGATGGCATCATCACTCTCAATGTTGAGCATATTTTGAATGGCACGCCCCTTACTGTTGCGATCGCCCTCGGGAATCTCATAGCATTTGAGCCAATAACAACGTCCTTTTTTCGTGAAAAAGAGCATCGTTTGGTGCATCGTTGCAGGGTAAATAAATTCTGTGAAGTCTTGTTCACGATGCCGAGCAGCCTTTGCTCCCACACCACCTCGTGCTTGTTCGCGGAACTCACTCAGTGGTGTGCGCTTGATATAGCCCATGTGGCTCACCGTGATGACAACGGGATCGTTGGGGTAGAAATCCTCGGGATTAAACTCTTCACTCGAATATTTAATCTCCGTGCGACGCACATCGCCATATTTTTCTTTCACCTCGTTGAGTTCGTCCTTCATCACCTTCTTGCACAATTCGGGGTCATCTAAAATCTGTTGCAAGTAGGCAATTTGCCGTTCTAATTCTTCATATTCAGCATGCAACTGATCCATACGCAGACCGGTGAGCTGACTCAACCGCATGTCGACGATGGCTTTACTCTGCAGTTCGTCTAATTCGAAACGCTGTTCCAAATTGCGTTGTGCATCGGTCGGTGTTTTGCTGGCCCGGATAATGTGCACCACTTCGTCGATGTTGTCGCAGGCAATGATCAAACCTTCTAAGATGTGGGCACGCTCTTGTGCCTTCTTTAGATCATATTTCGTGCGGCGAATAGTCACATCGTGCCGATGCTCAACGAAATATTTCACACAGTCTTTCAGGCTCAACAGCCGCGGACGCCCTTTTACCAAGGCGATACAGTTTACCGAGAACGAGCTTTGCAGCGCCGTCATCTTAAACAATTTGTTCAGAATGACATTCGCGTTGGCATCGCGTTTCACATCAATCACGATGCGCATGCCTTGTCGTCCCGACTCATCATTGGCGTTGCTGATACCGTCAATCTTTCCCTCTTTCACCAATTCGGCGATGTATTCAATCAGCGCTTGCTTGTTTACACCATACGGAATCTCGGTGATGACAATCTTATCATGGTTTTCACCACTCTCAATCTCGGCTTTTGCGCGCATCACAATGCGGCCACGTCCCGTCTCATAGGCTTGACGTACCCCCTGGATACCATATATATAGGCCCCCGTTGGGAAGTCAGGTGCTTTGATATGTTGCATCAATCCGTCCAACGTTATGTCGGGGTTATCGATATAAGCACAGCAGCCATCAATCACTTCTCCAAGGTTGTGGGTCGGCATATTCGTGGCCATTCCCACGGCAATACCATTGCCGCCATTCACTAACAGATTGGGAATTTTGGTGGGCATCACGCTCGGTTCCACCAACGTGTCGTCGAAGTTATTGGTCATGTCGACGGTGTCTTTCTCCAAGTCGTCCATGATATGCTCGCCCATCTTGCTCAGTCGGCACTCGGTGTAACGCATGGCTGCCGGTGAGTCACCGTCAATCGAACCGAAGTTTCCTTGTCCGTCGACCAAGGTGTAGCGCATGTTCCAGTCTTGCCCCATGCGCACGAGTGCGCCATACACCGACGAGTCACCGTGGGGATGATATTTACCGAGCACTTCACCCACGACGCGTGCACATTTCTTATAAGGCTTATCGCTGGTGTTACCGATGCCCAACATACCATAAAGAATGCGGCGGTGAACGGGTTTAAAGCCGTCGCGCACATCAGGAAGTGCACGCGCTACGATGACCGACATTGAATAGTCAATGTAAGAGGATTTCATTTCCTCCTCGATATTGATTTTCAATATCCGGTCGTTGTCAATTGTCTGATTTTCGTCCATTACTATTTTTGAGAATAATTATTGCGTTGTTTGCTACTCGCTTGTTGAAAGAAAAAATCGCCTGAAAGGCGTTTTATTTTCGTTTTAAGCGATTTTGCATGCTTTTTGTGGCGGCTAAATTACGATTTTTTTTTCATATAGGGTTCGTTGTATTCTTAAAAAAACGCAAACTCCTCATGTCTACGCTGCGGTCGACAATACTCATTAGTAATGAGTGAAGAAGGCGATGAAACCTTAAATAATTTAAAAACTATACCTAAAAGTAGGTATTTCTCGTGAGAAATCTATATTTTTGCATCGCATTACGGCACAGATTGCCTAATACATATTACAAAAACATTATTTGAACATATAAATTTTAGATGATTATGGCTTACGTAATTGGTAACGATTGTATCGCTTGTGGTACTTGTATTGACGAATGTCCAGTAGGAGCAATCTCTGAAGGTGACATCTATTCTATCAATCCTGACATGTGCACCGAGTGTGGCACTTGCGCTTCTGTTTGTCCCAATGAGGCAATCAGCCTTCCTGAATAAGGCATTCCACTAAGTAAAGAATAGAAAAGGCGTACTACTCTTGTGTAGTACGCCTTTTTTGCGTCGGTTGATGTCGCTGCAGAGTCTGTCCATCGGCATCGTGTTGACAGGGTGGGGTGGCGCGGTTAGAAATTAATCATATAATGGTGTTTGGGCTTTGAAGCGTCAAACAGCACGATGCCGCAATCGTATAAATCGTAGCTGCGCACTACTTGCGGTTGTTGGATGAGCATTTTCCATGCATCCAAAGCCTCGCGCCGGGCATGGATATCCAATAAAATCAACATGGACTGGGCTTGCGAACGCTTGATGAGTGCTTGGCAAAGGGCGAGATGATGCTGCGTAAGTGGAAGACTCGCTACTGAAAATGTTGTTGGCAGCTGGGCTTCATCTAACGGTAAAAACTGGGTTTTGCTGCAACCTTCGTTCACATAATCGGCATAAACATCGGCCTTATCACCCGCATGAAACCATTGCTTCGCCTGCAAGTAGTTGGCCAATCGAAAAAACAATCGGCCACGTTTTTGCACGGCATGTCCTTCGTTGCGGTGACGATGGCGTAGGGCAGCATAAGCGTAGTAAGGATAATGTTCGGTGAGGACATAGCGAATAAACTGATAGGCCGAGGGCGACTGCACACCAAAACCGCGTGAATATTTTGCCCGGCGCAGCCAAACGCTCCACCGTTTCAGATGATAGAGCACCCTGTTCACCCATTGTTTTCTCGTCCTTTGCTGATTCATGTCTTTTTTGTGTGCTTGCAAAAGTACGAAAAAAAATAGGATGACAAAATGGCTTCAAGCTGTTAAAAAAGGTTATGTGCAAGGGCTGAAAGCTTGCAAATCGTGTTATTCTGAACTTTTATTACTACCTTTGCTGCGCATTTCGGAAAAGCCGAAGCATTTGAGCGTGTAGCTGTTGTGATTAAGACAGCATGGCATGCGAAAGATGTAAATGATGCAACAACCATTAATCAATTTTAAGCAATGTATTTAGACAAAGCAAAGAAAGAAGAGATTTTCAACGAGTATGGCAAATCAACTACCGATACCGGTTCTGCTGAAAGCCAAATCGCCCTCTTCACCTATCGCATTAAGCACTTAACAGAGCACGTGAAGGCAAACCACAAAGACAATGTAACGACCCGCTCGTTGACGATGTTGGTTGGTAAGCGTCGTGCGTTGCTCGACTATTTGTACAAGCGTGACATTGAGCGCTATCGTTCAATCGTTAAGAAGCTTGGTTTACGTAAGTAAGTTTAAGTTTTTAAATTATAATAAATCCCTGTAACGCGTGATGTGTTGCAGGGATTTTTCTTTTTAGCTTCAGCAAAAAGGATGATGCTGTGGCGTTTACAAATCTAAGTCAACCTCCACAGGACAGTGGTCGCTTCCCATGATGTCGGTATGGATTTTGGCATCGGTGAGTTGCGGACGCAGGCGTTCTGAGATGAGGAAATAGTCGATGCGCCATCCCGTATTCTTTTCTCTCGCGCGGAAACGGTAGCTCCACCAGCTGTAGGTTTGTTGCTCGGGGTAGAGCGTTCTGAACGTATCAATGAAACCATGGCCGAGCAGTTGGGTCATTTTAGCCCGCTCTTCGTCGGTAAATCCTGCATTGCGGCGATTGGTTTTTGGGTTTTTGAGGTCAATCTCCTCGTGGGCAACGTTCATGTCTCCACAAACAATAACAGGTTTCTGCTCGTCTAACCGGTGCAGATAGGCCTGGAAATCATCTTCCCATTGCATGCGATAGTCCAAGCGGCGCAACTCATCTTGCGAGTTAGGTGTGTAGACGGTGACAAGGAAAAATGACTCATATTCTAACGTGATGACTCGTCCTTCGTGGTCGTGTTCGTCGATACCGATGCCATAGCTAACGGCCAACGGCGCCTGCTTGGCATAGATAGCCGTGCCGCTATAGCCTTTTTTCTCGGCATAGTTCCAAAACGATTGGTAGCCGGGGAACTGCAAATCGAGCTGTCCCGCCTGCATCTTTGTTTCTTGCAGGCAGAAGAAATCGGCATCCAAAGCCTTGAATTGCTGTTCGAAATCTTTGCCCACACAGGCACGAAGCCCATTGACATTCCAGGATATAAATTTCATTTCTTTGTTGTTTAAAGGGTGAATAATCTGCGCTTCGAACGGCATTTAAATGCGTTTCGATTCGCCACGCAGCAGACTCATGAACTCTTGTCGGGTGTTGAGGTCGTTGAACACGCCGCTGAAGTCGCTCGTTGTGGTGATGGAATTCTGTTTTTCCACACCGCGCATCTGCATGCACATGTGTTTGGCTTCAATCACCACCATCACACCTTGCGGGCGCAACGTGGCCTGAATACATTCCTTAATTTGTTGCGTCAAGCGTTCCTGCACCTGCAAACGATGGCTGAAGATGTCGACCACACGCGCAATCTTGCTCAGACCCGTGATGTAGCCGTTGGGAATGTAGGCCACGTGGCATTTGCCATAGAAGGGGAGCAAATGGTGTTCGCAGAGGGAAAACACGTCGATATCCTTCACAATGACCATCTGGTTATAGTCTTCTTGGAACAGCGCATCGGTCAACACCTGCTGCGGATCTTGCATGTAGCCGCGCGTCAGCACCTGCATTGCCTTAGCCACCCGCATGGGCGTCTTCTCCAATCCTTCGCGTTGCGGGTCTTCGCCCAACAGCGTGAGAATGCTTTCATAATGGGTCGCAAGGTCAGTCAAGCCCTCACGAAATTCGTTTTCCGGATTCATTTGTTCTGTTTTTTGATGTTGATGCCTGCCGGGCATGGCGCGAAGTGCGGCTGTGGGCTGCGCTTAGTCCTGCACGGTGATTTTTCCTTTCACGATGTTGGCTTGCCGATAGCCCAAGGCTTTCACCTTTTGCAGCATGCGTTCGGCTTCTTCAAACGTGCGATAGTTGCCCACGCGGCATATCCAGTGGGGCGAATAGAAATGCACATAGACGGGCTCTTCGGGATATTTTGTTTTGATGACGATGCTGGCTTGCTCGGCCTTTTGCCGGTCGATGCGCGAGTTTCCGCCCGCGAAAGCCTGCACTCGATAGCCCACAATCTTGCGACTGCCGCGCATCACCTTTTTGCGCATGTCCACAATCGGTGCTTCTTCGTCGTCGGATTCGGGCGTTTTTGTGGTCGAATCTGTGCGCTTTTGCTCCGTAGTTTCGCGTTGTTCGGTAGGCTTTTTCTCTGTCGTTTCTTTCGGACGCACTTGTTTGGCCGAATCTTTGTCGGCCACATGGTGGGTTGCGGGCTTTGTTTCCTTTTTCTCTTTGTCGGGTTTCTGCGTTGTGCCTGCTGATTTGGGCATGGCCTCTTTCTTCTCCTGTGGCTGCGTTGTAGCCTTTGTTGCGGCGCGGCCATTCACAAGGTCATCGATTTCTTTGCTTTGCGTAACCGTTACGACACCCATTCCCGCCTCACGTTTCTTGACGTGGTCGAGGAACGTTTGTGCCGAAACCGAAAGCGTAGCGCAAAGCATCAACCATAGAAAACAAGCTAACTTTTTCATCTTTATCCTAAATCAAAATTTATGAGCACCTGTGCAACACACAGCTTTTTTGTCTTTTTATCGTCTCCGCGCGGCGCGGTAACAATATTTTCTCCTTTTATCGTCACCGTGCGGCGCGGGAACTATATTTTTTCCTTTTATCGTCACCGTGCGGCGCGGGAACAATATTTTTCTCCTTTTATCGTCTCCGTGCGGCGCGGGAACTATATTTTTCTCTTTTTATCGTCTCCGCGCGGCGCGGGAACAATTTTTTTCTCCTTTTATCGTCTCCGTGCGGCGCGGGAACAATTTTTTTGCGTTTGGCAGCAATCTTTTATAGCAAAAACGCAAGTGGCGATATGTAATTGCAGGAACGCACGGGCGGTGCATTCCTGCAATAGGGATTGATTTTTATTTCTTCCAAGCGTCGATAATGGCTTTGAAATCAACGGGCTTCAGCGAAGCACCGCCAATCAAACCGCCATCGATGTTGGGCTTAGCGAAGAGTTCGCCGGCATTCGATGCGTTGCAGCTGCCACCATAAAGGATGGTTGTGTCTTCGGCTGCAGCCTGACCATACTTCTCTGCTACGATAGAACGAATGTAGGCCAGCATCTCTTCGGCTTGGTCGGATGTGGCCGTTTTGCCGGTGCCGATGGCCCAAATGGGTTCGTAGGCCAAAACAATGTTCTTCCACTCTTCGGCAGAGAGATTGAACACGCTACCTTCGAGCTCAGCCTTTACCACTGCGTTCTGGCGATTGGCCTCGCGCTCTTCCAAAGTTTCACCGCAGCAGAAGATGACTTTCAAACCATGCTTCAAGGCCAGGAGCACTTTCTCTTTCAAGATTTCTGCGGTCTCGCCATAGTATTGGCGACGCTCAGAGTGGCCGAGAATGACATATTGTGCGCCTGTGCTCTTCACCATTTCGGCAGATACTTCGCCCGTGTAAGCGCCCTTCTCTTTGTCGGCACAGTTCTCAGCGCCTAAGCCAACCACACTGCCTTTGAGCACTTCGGCCACGCTGGCCAAGTGGATGAAAGGTGTGCAAACCACCACGTCGCAGTGGGGCTTGTCGTTAGCCAAAGAGTCCTTTACGTTGGTTGCCAATGCAACTCCATCTTGCAGGTTGAGGTTCATTTTCCAGTTACCTGCTACCATTTTCTTTCTCATATTGATTTTTTTTATTAAAGAGTTGATATAAATTGTCTTTATTCTTTTTTTCTTTCAGGCGCACCCATTGGCTCCATGCCCAGAAGCGGTCGGCTAAAGTGAGCAAAGTGAGTGGGAGGACGAACCAAAGCACGATGACAATGATTTTGCTGGGCACCGAGTCTTGGGGCATCTTGGCCCATGTGGCCTGCGCGATGGGGCGCGAAAGGTCGTCGCCGACGGGCAAAGCGTTGTGGCTCCATTTGTTGATGATGGTGCCATTGTGGAGCAACAACAAGCCCGGGTTGCTGCGAATGATGGTTTTCAAGACCGTCTCGTCGGTCGAGAAGAATGGATATTCGGCGCCGGTGAGGTCAATCCATCGACGAATGGCCTTGTCTGTGCTGGCCGTTAAGCCATAGAAGGGGATGCGCTGTTGCTGTGCATATTCGTAGAGCTGGTCGATGTCGCCAAAGTTACCATCGTCGGCCGTTTCTAAATGGGGGGCAATGAGCAAGAAGGTGTAGCCCTTGCGTTGCAGGATTTTTGTTGTGAGATCGTCGCCCGTGCGCAAATCTTCTATTGCGAAATCGTGAATGGGCGGAACGTAACCGGCTTTCACGAGGGTTGTTTTGCTGTCGATGAACGTCCAGGTGGAGTCGGGGTAGTTGTCCAGCGTGAAGGTCTTTTGCTGACCATTCTTGCTCAAGATAAACGTTGTTTCGTATTGGGGGCGGGGTGCTCCTGCAGGAATTTCCATCGCTTGGGGTATGTTCACGCCAATGCGATAGGGGCGAAAGTCAAACTGCGGCAGGTAATACAGACTCCAAAAGCTGTTGATGAGCGTGAACACCAGTGTGTAGTTGATGATAATCCATTGGGTGTTTTTGCGCACAAAACGTGTCATGTAGAGCGGCTTCCACACCACAACGCCACTGCAAGCCAGCAATACAATGTTTTTGAGCAGAGTTTGTGTGTTGGTGAGATGGATGGCATCGCCAAAGCAACCGCAATCTTTCACGGTGTTGCTGAGTGCCAATCCCAATGTCACCAGCGTCATGAACACCATGAAGATGAAGGTCAGCCGCGAGGTTTGGCGGCGGCGGATGGCAAACAAAAGCAAAATTCCCAAGGTGAATTCCAAGGCCGAGAGCGCCACCGATGTGCCCAATAACAGCAACTGGGGCACCGCACCCGTTAGATGGAGTGCGCCCACATAGTCTTGCAATTTATATTGCGTTCCCATCGGGTCGATGGCTTTCACATAGCCCGAGAAGATGAAAACGAGCGCCAATATAAATCGGCTGACCTGAATGAGCCATTTTAAGAGCTGTTGCCTCACGCTGATAGTTGCTTAAGTTGCTTCGTTGAGTTTCACCACACCGAAAACGGCATAGTTGATGATGTCCATATAGTTGGCATCGATGCCTTCAGAGACTAAGGTCGCACCGCCAAGGTTTTCAATCTCCTTAATGCGTTGCAGCTTAGTTAAAATCAAATCTGTGTAGCTGCTGATGCGCATTTCGCGCCACGCTTCATCGTAGTCGTGGTTCTTTCTTTTCATCAGTTGAAAAGCAGTTTCGGCTTGCGCATCATAGGCTTCTAAAGCTGCTTCGGGCGTGAGATCGATGGTGTCGGCAAATCCTTTTTGTAATTGAATGAGCCCGATGATGCCATAGTTAATCAGCCCAATAAACTCGGGTCGGATGCCTTCATCAACCAAAGCTTCGTGCTTGATTTCAATCGAGCGAATGCGTTTGGCTTTGATATATAATTGATCGGTGAGCGAGGAGGGGCGTAGAATGCGCCAAGAAGCGCCATAATCATGCAGCTTTTTGGCAAAAAGTTCACGACATTCGTGAAGCACATCCTTGAATTGTTCCTCGGTTTTGCTTTTGTTCATTGATGCTATTTCTTAGGCTTGCAAAGTTACTGTTTTATGCTGAAATAGCCAAATTTTAGGCTTTCGGATGCCCGTTTAGGGGTGTTGCTGCCGGTAGTGTATCATGCGCACCACGCCACACATCGCCTCATAGCGTGCTTTGAGCGAGTCGCAACGCACGCGCAGCAAATTCTTCGTGCGCAGGTCTTGTGTGGTTTGCAATGTGGCTAACGTGGCTTGCAACGTTGAGTCGGTCGTTGCCACATCGCTTTGTGCCATGCGCAACGAGGCATTCTGCCAGATTTTGAGCGCCGCCTTTCGTGCTTTCACCGCCTCCGGATAGTCTTTGCGCAAGGCCATAATAGAGTCCAGCGTGGCACGATAATGTCCCTTATCATAGAGCTGTTGAATTTCCGACATCAACGCAGCTGCTTTATCCTCCTGCGTTTCGGCGCAACTGCAAAGCAGCGTGCAGAGCAATAGCAACGAAAAACAATTCTTCATGGCTGCAAAAGTATAAAAAATGGGGTGAAACGCCCACTTTGCCCTCGCTTTTTAGTAACTTTGCAGGCAATTTAAAGCACGTTAAGAGAAAAGATAGGAATGAGAAATCTCACGAAGAACGATTTAGCAGCACTACTCAATCAAGATATATTTCACCAAATTTCAGCCGCAGCCGACCGCTTGGGCATGCCTTGTTATGTGGTTGGCGGCTATGTGCGCGACCTGTTTTTAGAGCGCCCTTCCAACGACATCGATGTGGTGGTCGTGGGCAGTGGCATACAGGTGGCCAACGCGTTGAAGCAGGCGTTGGGCAAGAAAGCCTACCTCAGCGTGTTTAAAAACTTTGGCACAGCGCAGGTGAAATATCGTGACATGGAGGTGGAATTTGTAGGCGCACGCAAGGAGAGCTACAGCCACGATTCGCGCAAACCGCATGTGGAAGATGGCACGTTGGAAGACGATCAGAACCGCAGAGATTTCACCATCAACGCCTTGGCCGTGTGTTTGAACGCGTCTCATTTCGGCGAACTTGTCGACCCTTTCGATGGTTTATATGATTTGGAGGATGGCCTCATCCGCACACCGCTCGACCCCGACATCACTTTCTCCGACGATCCGTTGCGCATGTTGCGCTGCGTGCGTTTTGCGGCACAACTCAATTTCTTCATCGACGACGAAACCTTCGACGCCCTCACGCGCAATGCCGAGCGCATCAGCATCGTCAGTGGCGAGCGCATCGTGGGCGAACTCCATAAAATCATGCTCACGGCCACGCCCAGCAAAGGTTTCATCGATCTCTATCGTTGCGGCCTGTTGCAGCGCATCATCCCCGAACTCACGGCGTTAGACATTGTGGAAGCGCGCAATGGTCGTGCCCACAAAAACAATTTCTATCACACCCTTGAAGTGGTAGACAATCTGGCAAAAGCGCAACAAACGGCCGGAATCATAGGCGAAACGCAGCTGTGGTTGCGCTGGGCAGCACTCTTCCACGACATCGGAAAACCCCGTTGCAAGCGCTGGGACAACGTTTCCGGCTGGACCTTTCACAACCACAATTTCGTGGGAGCGAAGATGATTCCCTCCATCTTTCGGCGCATGAAACTGCCCATGGACAGCAAAATGAAATATGTGCAAAAGATGGTCGACCTGCACATGCGTCCCATCACGATTGCCAATGAGGAGGTGACCGATAGCGCGGTGCGCCGCTTGCTGAACGATGCGGGCGACGACATCAACGACCTGATGATGTTGTGCGAGGCCGACATCACAAGCAAAAATCGCGTGAAGAAGCAGCGGTTCTTAGACAATTTCCGCCTCGTGCGCCAAAAGTTGGCCGACCTGCAGGAGCGCGACTTCAAACGTTTGTTGCAGCCTTGCATCGATGGCAACGAGATCATGGAGCTGTTTCATCTCGGTCCGTGCCGCGAAGTGGGCCAATTAAAACAAACCCTGAAGGATGCCGTGCTCGACAATAAGGTGCCCAACGAGCGCGAACCACTCATGGCCTTGCTCATGAAAAAGGCCAAAGCCATGGGCTTGGTGGAGTAGGCACATGCGCCAACTCTTCCTCCTCGATGATTCATCCCTACCATCTCAGTTATACATCTGCGCGCAATCTTCCCCAACGCCACCAACTGCTCCACATGCAATCCACCCAAACGAAACCGTAGGGGCGGTGCCTGCGTGCCCGCCCGAACGTCCGCGTAGCGGCGTTTCCATACCAAAAATACATGCATTATGCGCGGGGGATGAACGATGGATGCGCCCCTGCAGGGCGACACGGGCGGGCACATAGGCACCGCCCCTACCAAACTCTATCATATTTTTCCACGCATCCCACACAAACAAAATAACCATTTACACGCAATCCACCCAAACGAAACTAACCGTCCCATACGTAATCTGCCCAAACGACATCAACCACCCATATGCAATCCGCCCCTACCCATCTCCACCAAACCATGCGGTGTGCCCATACCCCATCGGGGTTATACTTTCGATAGCGCAGGGTTGGCAAGTGCAACGCAGCCTACCCTGGGTAACAATGCAAGTGAGGAGGCTACCCCCTTGGGGGTTGTACTTTTTCTCATCGCACATCATTACCACACGCGGCGAATGGATTATTCGTGAATGATTTTCTCATACGAAAATTGATTTTAAAAAGTACAATGCCGATGGCATAGGTTCCCCTCCACGAC